>Ga0068711_1000092_pt1 | contig 117964 bp, 98 predicted proteins | sample MTBAKMMethaMetaG_FD_62224 | JGI IMG/M metagenome (GOLD analysis project Ga0068711, IMG submission 62224) | Enrichment culture microbial communities from Arthur Kill intertidal strait, New Jersey, USA, that are MTBE-degrading - MTBE-AKM (Arthur... | ecosystem: Environmental > Aquatic > Marine >...
GACTGGGTACTGTTAAGTATAGCAAGAATAACACGAGCCGTATGACGGGAGACTGTCACGTACGGTTCTGTGAGAGGCTTAGGGGTGAAACTCCCCTTTGCCTACTCGGCGGTTAAACACGTATTTTAATTAACCACAAAAGGCACAAAGGTATACACGAAGATCCACAAAGGAAAAACTTTACTTATAATAATATACTATGTAAATTGCAAAGGTAGGATAATTTTATAGCCATGATCTTATCTGCTGAGTGTTTCTTCAAAGTTCATCCGGTTTATCAATGATCTTCCCAGAGTGATCTCATCCGCGTATTCGAGGTCGTCACCAACAGAAACCCCGCGGGCAAGAGTGGTGATCTTAATGCTATAATCTTTAACCCGCCTGTATATATAGAAACAGGTAGTATCACCCTCCATGGTAGTCGGAAGAGCGAAAATTATTTCTTGTATTTCACCCCTCCCTGCTTTCATTTCCAGTGCAGCTATGGAGAGATCACCCGGCCCTATGCCGTCCATAGGGGATATTATCCCTCCAAGAACGTGGTAAATACCTTTATATTGCTGTGTGTTTTCAATGGACATGACATCCCGTATACTTTCGACCACACAGACAGTATGTTTATCTCTTGAAGCATCCCTGCATATCTGGCAGATGTCAGTGTCGCTTATATTATGGCAGATACTGCAATGTTTGATCTCATTCCTCAGCCTGATAATGGCATTTCCCAGGGCTTCGGATTCTGCAGGAGACTGGCGGAGAAGATGCAGTACCAGGCGCAGAGCAGTTTTATTACCTATACCGGGCAACCTGGAAAATTCAGTTATTGCTTCTTCCAGTAATTTTGAAGGAAAATGGTAACTCATTTCTGTGTATTAAATTCGCCTTAAAATTAACAGCATATTCCGGCTATTGCAATTTTTTTTATTAATCTTGCAGACAGAATTATGTATTTATGTCTGCCTTACTGCTGTTTTCTCTTATTGTCGGGTATTTTTCCCTGCTGATAATGCTGTCACTCATTACTTCCCGTTCGGCCGATAATGAGTCTTTTTTCCTGGGTAACCGCAGGTCGCCATGGATTGTTGTTGCCTTTGGAATGATAGGCGCCTCGCTGTCAGGAGTAACATTTATCTCTGTCCCCGGATGGGTGGGAGAAAGCCAGTTTACATACCTTCAGATGATAATAGGCTACCTGCTCGGTTATTTCATAATTGCCAATGTGCTTATCCCTCTTTATTACCGGCTTAACCTTACCTCCATATATACATACCTCGACGGAAGGTTTGGCAGGTCATCCTACAAGACCGGAGCATCCTTCTTCCTCCTTTCCCGCACAATAGGATCAGCATTCCGGCTGTTCCTTGTGGCTAATGTTCTTTATATTGCAGTTTTTCAAAAGTGGAATATTCCCTTCTGGCTCACTGTTCTCATTACCATTATTCTTATCTGGCTCTATACTCACCGCGGCGGAATTAAAACTATTATCTGGACAGACACCCTGCAGACATTTTTCATGCTCTCCGCAGTAATACTTACTATTATTCTGATAGGGAGGGAAATGAACCTCGGTATTCCTGATATCTATAGAACCGTAAAAGAAAGTGAATATTCCAAAATATGGGAATGGAAAGACTGGAGAAGCGAATATCATTTTGTCAAACAATTTATCAGCGGGGCTTTTATTGCAATAGTGATGACAGGACTCGACCAGGATATGATGCAGAAGAATCTGAGCTGTAAAAATGTCAGGGATGCAAAAAAAAATATTTACCTTATGAGCCTTTCCCTGGTACCTGTAAACCTTATCTTCCTTTCGGTCGGAGCATTACTCTTCACTTACGCAAACACAAAAGGGATCAGCATACCTTCCAATTCGGATGACCTTTACCCCCTCATTGCCACAGGCAATTTTCTTTCCCCGGTTATCGGAGTGCTGTTTATTATTGGGATCATAGCAGCCGCTTTTTCAAGTGCCGATTCTGCCCTTACTTCCTTAACCACATCCTTTACCATAGATATTCTTGACGGTGAAAAATACCCGGAGGATAAGCTGGTAAGAATACGAAAGCGAACTCATATAGCCATATCCCTGTTGATGGTGGTTATAATACTGTTATTCAGGGCTTTAAACGACACTAATGTTGTAAGTGCTGTTTTTACGGTTGCCGGATATACTTACGGACCGCTGCTGGGATTATATGCTTTCGGACTTTTTACCAAAAGGAAGGTTAAGGATAAATGGGTTCCGCTGATAGCTATCCTGTCACCCGTTATATGCTATTTTCTTAATATGTACTCGCAGGAACTGTTCAACGGCTATAAGTTCGGATTTGAATTGCTGGTTGTGAACGGCTTGCTGGTGTTTGGGGGGTTGTGGGTGGTGAAGAGGTCTGAACCATGATTTTCAGGATTTCAGGATTTCATGATTTTTAAAATATGTTAAAAAAATGTTGAATGATGAAGTATGAAGAATTAACAGGAAAAATAATTGGATGTGCAATGGAAGTTCATAAATATTTGGGAAATGGATTTCAGGAAGTTGTTTATCAGAGGGCCTTGTCAATAGAATTTAATTTGCAGAATCTGATATTTAAACGTGAAAAAGAGATGCCATTGCAATATAAAGGGTTTAATGTGGGAACAAGAAGAGTGGATTTTTTTGTTGAAGAAAAAATCATGGTAGAGATAAAAGCACAGATAAAACTGGAGGATGTTCATCTTGCCCAGGCTATGAATTATCTTGAAGCTTATAATATGGAAATAGGATTATTACTAAATTTTGGTGCAAGAAGCCTTGAATTTAAAAGATTACACAATAATAAAATACTTAAGTAAAAAAATCATGAAATCCTGAAATCCTTAAAATCATGGTTCACACTTTGTATGGGGATATACACCCCTCTACGTGTCTACATCTTAGCATAAATGAAAATGTCTGATTATACAATAGTTCGATAAATTAAAAAAACGCAAAGGCGCAAAGGCGCAATATGTTGATTATTAAAAACATGAGTAAATTAGGTGTGGATTGTTAAAATATTCATTATCAGCGCAATAATAAAATATAAAGAACTATTAAAGTAAGTATATAACCACAATTTAAATAACAATCATAATGAGGATTTTTTTTTCAGTTATCACTCCGCTTCTCCTCCTTATTGCATCCTGTAGTACCTTCTCCGAAGAAAGTAATATCGAACCAACAGGTTTTATCCTTATCCCTGGTGTTGAACTTCCCGGAGGAATTGTCCTTGATGATTTTGAAATAATGGATCATCCCGTTACCAATTCAGAGTATAAGGTATTTATTGATGATACAAACTATCCGCCGCCACAGCACTGGATAAAAGGAAATATCCCGGCCGGCAAAGAGGATTATCCTGTTATTTTCATCAACCGCGAGGATGTACAGCATTATATCGATTGGCTGATAAAAAAGACCGGCCGGATTTGCCGTCTTCCCTCGGATCCGGAGTTTGTATACGCTGCCATGGGAAGAATTGATTCATCCGTATTCAGGGACGCAGACACTGAATTTACCCGTCATGGATATTACCTTAAATATGATGATGACACACCACCATTATATTACTGGGGGAATACGGATCCACATATAATGACAGACAGCGTGAATTTCAACGATACCGGTGAAAGGTCATTTGGTGAGTGGGAAAGATATCTTAAACCTGCCCGCTGGGGTATGAAAAACAGTCTGGGATTATACCAGATGGCAGGTAATGTCTGGAGTCTGATTTCAAATAACAGAGACATTGCACTTGCCAGGTATAAGTACCGTATTGAGGAACCTTTTGAAGTGGAAAGGGACATTGCAGGGGGAAGCTGGGCCAGGCCGGAGTTTTTTCTACGGGCAGGAGTGTCGTATAATAATCATGGAAAAGGCAGCCGACATCCGGATGTGGGATTCCGGCTTGTAAGGGAACCTGAGGGACAAATCTGGAAAGAGATTGAACGCAGCCTTGTTGCTGTTGATCATTCCCCCGGGAAAACCGGACTGAACTGGGCATTGCTGAAAACTGACCATCCCGGAGTGAGCTTTAATGTGTACAGGATAAAAGGTATTTACCGTTCACACAAGGGACAGAAAATCAACCCGGAACCTGTTACATCTACCTCCTGGATGGATCAGACGGGCACCGAAAAGGGAGTGAGATACCAGTACCGGGTTGTTCCGCTGGATGAACACGGGAAAGAACTGAACCCGTCTGAATGGGTTGGTATAACCGCAGGAATGGAAGCATATTCCGTCATGGTCAAATACAAACCTCTCATAACTAAAGGCGGTGATATGACCCCTGTGTTCGGGAACCTGGAAGGGTATGGAAGATTAAACTGTGTCATAAGACTTCGTAATGGTAATTACGAGATGTCACAGGATCCCGGAATACCCGTTCAGCTTGAAGCTTTTTCTTTTTTTGGCAAATCCTTATGGAGGAAAGATGTGGCATATCATGAGAATATTTATGGTAGTGCCAGCAATTGTCCGTTTAATGTATGGGATATGGATGGCGATGGTAAGGATGAGGTGATAACTCTGTTACAGATAGATGAAAAAAACCATGTAGCCATCCTTGATGGCATGACGGGAAAGGTGATGTACACAACTCCCTGGTCAGAAATGGCTACTGATATTCAGATTTCTTCCACACGGGTGCAGATGAGCATTGGCTACCTTGATGGCAAAACACCGGCAGTCATAACCATGACCGGTGTTTACGAAAATGAGGTGATCACTGCCTATGATAACAAGCTGAACAAGTTATGGGAATATAAGAGTTTTGGTGCCACAGGGGGATCAGGAGCACATATTATTGAAGTGGCCGACCTCGATGGCGATGGAAAGCAGGAGGTAATATACGGTACCACCGCACTTAACCATGATGGCTCCCTGAGATGGTCAACTTACTTATCTCATGCCGATAAAGTTATGATCCACGATTTTCTGCCGGAAAGGCACGGACTTGAAGTGGCCTATACTATTGAGATGGCTATCAGTGCCGGAGTATATATGGTTGACGGGAACACAGGGGAAATCATCTGGAAAAACAACTGGGAAGACGATCCGGTATGGTCGCATGCTCATGACGGCTGGGCTGCCAATATATATTCCGGTTCAGCGGGAATGGAAATAGTGGCCAACCAGGATGCAACAAATAATACGGTGATCATGTTTTCCTCTGAAGGAAGGATACTGAACAGGGGAATAAACTTCCTGGCTTATACTCCGGTGGAATGGGACGGGGATGAAACACGGGAACTTCTTTACGGCAACGGGACTACGATAGCGAAATATAACGGGGAGGAAATTAATACTATTTCCGGTGAAAAACCCAATCCCGTACCCAATTCAAGTCTGTTATCAGCCATGGATCTTGTGGGTGATTTCCGCAGTGAACTGGTGATATCTGCCATTGATACTGACGGCAGGCCGGCCATCATGGTCATCACCAACCCCAATCCATGTGATCAGAAGTATGTGACTCCCCGTTCGGAGCTTGATTACCGGTTGTATATTTCAAGGAATGGGGGAGGGGGGTATGCTTATAAGAGGGATCACGCTATCACGGGATCACGGGATCAAGCGGATAAGTAAAAGTAAATGAGCAAATTACCCCTGAGAGCTAGAAATTATTATAGGGAGCGGTCTCATAAGTTAAAGTATTCTCAACCACGAAGGACACAAAGGATAACACTAAGAACACAAAGTATTGCATATCAAGGATATATACTTCGTGTCCTTTGTGCGTACTTAGAGTCCTTCGTGGTTAAAAACATTTATGAGACAACCCCCTATTATACACCTACCCCTCTGTCACCCGTCACCCATCACTTGTCACTTATTCCCTCCCCATGATCCCGTGATCCCGTGATATCGTGATCCCTTTACCACCACGTAACCACTTTAATCCCCTCCATCCCTCCCAATATTTGCTTTTTAATCCGGAATTACATATTTTGCATAGCAAACCAGACTGTCATGAAAACATTTTCCTTCATCCTTACAGGCCTTCTGCTTATTTCCTTCCTTGCTGAGGGGCAATATAAAGTCGTTAATTATACCAATGTGAACAAGATCAACCATCTGCTGGAAGACGGGGATTTTATATGGGTAAGCACTTCAGGGGGAGTATATAAACGAAGAAAATCCAGCGGTGCCGTTGTAATGCACTATAACACACTCAACAGCGGTTTGAAAAAAGATGCAGTATCCCTCATGTATAAAGATAATTTCAACAATTACTGGTTCGCGTATCATGATGGATTATCGCGTTTTGACGGTACGAACTGGACATTTTACCCAATGCTGGATGTTCCCGGGCATTATATTTATTATGTTTTTGCAATAACTTCAGACCTGCTGGGCAACCTGTTATTTGCCACTGAACGGGGAGTGGTGAAGTATAACGGGCAGGAATGGATATTAATAAAGGATCAGTCACCTGAAACTTATGTGCAGTCAGTAGTAGTGGATGACTATAATAATATCTGGTTTAACTCCCGTCTTTCTGACTATCCTTTATGTAAAATTGATAATGAAGGGACATTAAGAACTTATACGCCTCCGGATTATAACAGCGACCATTACATACATACCATGGAAAAAGATCCGGATGGTAAATTATGGTTGAGTACCTGGCAGAAGGGATTAATGACATTTGACCCGGCACAGGAAGAATGGGTTGATTATAGTAAGGAAATAAACCTTCAGTATGTAACATCTATTACTCCGGATAATTCTGGCAATATGTGGTTTGGATCAAGCGGAGTGGTGAGTAACGGGGTTTGCAGGTATAATCTTACCACAGGATCAAAAGATTATTACAGCGGTCTGACTTATGGCGAATTCGACCAGTGTGTTAACAGTGTTCTGTGTGATGTTTCAGGTAATATCTGGATAGGCAGCTGGAACGGACTCGCAAGGGTGGACTTTTCCACCGGCACATGGACCATGCCTCTCCGCCTGAATTGCTTGCCTTCTGAGAAGATCAATTGTACCGGAGTTGACAGTAAGGGAAATGCTTATATGTTCGGACAGGTTGGTTCAATGATCGAATTAAAGGATAATACATACTGGAATACATATAATGCTTTCGGTGGATATCCATGGTATATGCTGATTGATGAAAATGACATTAAATGGGCTCCCTGCATGTCCAATACATATAGCATTATGTTGAATAAATTTGACTCTGAAAATAATCGCACCATTTATATACTGTCTGAAGATTTTGCATCTTATTTTAATATTTACGGAATTGTTAAAGATAAGTATAACGGGCTGATCTGGATAGGTTCAGAGAAGGGACTTACATGGTTTAATCCTGATGATCTCAGTTATGGAACGTTTACAACTTTAAACAGTGATATTCCGGGAAATTTTATTACCGGGATTGCTGCTGATACTGCCGCGGTCTATTTTAATCCCAACGGGCCATGGGGCAAATATGATATTGAATCGGGAGTGTTCTCCGAACTCAGTTTTGGAGAGGGATTCCCGGAATATACTTATATCAGTGATTTAGAAATTGATAAAGAGGGGAATAAATGGATCCTGACTGATTCCCATATAGTAAAAATGAGCGGTACAGCTATTGAATACTGGAACAAACCTCCCCTGTCTGTATATCAGCTTGTTCCGGGAAATATAAATAATGTTGTATGGTTGTATAGTTTTTCCCAGGCGGCTAAATTTGAAGAAGGGAATTATGAGGTGTTTGATACAGACAATGGTTTACTTGGAAGTATTGAAAATGTATATATTGACCATAATAATAATGTATGGTTCAGTACCGGATTTAATGGAGTAACCAGGCTGGTTCCTGTTTCGCCCAATGCCGATTTTGAATATACGGATGCCTGCCTTCCCCAGGGCACAGTCTTTACCAATACTTCAACAGATGCAGATAATCTTACCAAATACAACTGGGATATCAATAATGACGGTACTGTGGATTATACAACGAAAGATATCACTCATGTTTTTCCGGATGAGGGAATGTATCAGGTCAAACTCACTGCCTGCAACGACAATCTTTGTTCAGAAACAGTAAAAACAGTTGCAGTTTTTAAGGCTCCTGAAGTAAAACTGAATCACTCCGGGGAAATGAGTCTTTGTGAGAACAGTGTTTTAGCCCTTGAAGTTCAGATTGTTCATTCCTCTTCCTCTTATCAGTCATATTTATGGAATACCGGTGCAGCTACAAAAACGATATATGTTTCAGAAGACGGAACATACCATGCTGAGGTGTCTGAAGCACATTGCAAGGGATATACTGACACCCTCACTCTCAACATTACCAGACCCTACACAGAAGCCTCTGTCTGCATGGTTACCGTGGATCCAGAAGAAAAGAAAAATATGATAGTCTGGGATGATGTACCCGGCCAGGGTATCGCTTCCTATAATGTGTATAAGTTATACGGCAACAATTATGTTCCTGTGGGAAACGTAGCTTACGGTGATCGTCCCCTGTGGGTGGATTACACATCAACACCGGATGCCGTTGCAGCCAGGTATGCTATTTCGGTTATTGATACCTGCGGGAATGAATCGCCAAAGAGCAAGTATCACCAGACAATATTCCTGGGCGCTTCTTTGGGAGTACAGCCAAATACAGTGGTATTGAACTGGACCAGGTACATAGATGAGAGTGAAGAATGGGATTATGAGTATTTCTATATTTTCAGGGGAACAGCACCTGGTGAAATGGTTCTGCATGATTCGGTTTCTTCAGCATTTACCGAATGGAACGACATGGATGCACAGGGAAGTATTTATTACCAGGTTGCGGTGATGAAAGATGCTCCCTGTTATGCCGCCAAACCAGGCAAAAAGGCTGGAGCCGGTCCGTTTGTACATTCCTTCTCTAACCTTGAGGATAACCAGAGAGCTATCGGTATTGAGAAATATGCTGTTGCTGAGGTAAAAATTTATCCGAACCCTGCTACAGCCTTTGCAAGAATTACCTGGGAAAATCCTGAAAGAGAAGCTTTTATTCTTACCGTTTATGATATCAGCGGGAAAGTGATAAAACAAACCGGCACCCTTCATGAGGGTGAATATGTGCTGGAATGCGCTGACATACAGGCAGGTTATTATATTGTTGAGTTACGGGGGAATAAGGTGATGAGGACAAGGCTGGTGGTAAATTAATACAATTACTCCTGGCTATTACATTGCCGCCCTTCCGGGTTAGGGGGAGACGTATAGGAATTGGAGATGCGGTGAAATGGGAGAGACGCGTTTTAACGCTTCTCTACAGTGTATCATCTTTTCCTTTTTCGCTCGTCCCATTCGCCACCCACCCGGTGCAAGGACGCACAGCCGTGCGTCCCTACTTAACCACGTAACCACGTAACCACTTGATCCCGTGATCCCGTGATCCCGTGATCCCTTTTTTAATTATTTCTCCATCGCATATATCTCATCCAGTACTCTCTTGTACTTATCCTGCAGTATTCTCCTCTTCAGCTTGAGTGTAGGTGAAAGTTCCCCTGTAACCGGACTCCATTCATCAGCCACAAGACGGAAACGTTTGATATTTTCATGGGCGCTTAATCCCTGGTTGATCTCATTCACCTCTTTCTGGTAACGGGCATTAACTTCGGGGAGGCTGATAAGTTCTTCATTGTCCCTGAATTTTATGCCATGCAGTCCTGCCCAGTTATGCAGGAACTCAAAATTAGGTGAGATAAGTGCACTGGCAAATTTCTGGTTCTCACCCACTACCATAAGGTTCTCAATGAAGAAAGATTCTTTCAGCTTGTTTTCTATAACCTGGGGTGCAATGTATTTACCGCTCGAAAGTTTGAACATCTCTTTCTTCCGGTCAGTGATCTTTAAAAATCTATTATCAATCATTATCCCTATATCTCCTGTATGGAACCAGCCTTCTTCATCAATAACTTCTGAAGTAAGTCCGGGTTCCTTATAATAACCAAGCATGATATTCGGACCCCTGGCAAGGATTTCTCCATCTTCTGCAATTTTTACTTCAACACTCTCAATTACTGCGCCTACCGTTCCAAACATGACATCGCCTGTCAGTGGATTGTTAACGGCAATCACAGGAGAAGTTTCAGTGAGGCCGTAACCTTCCATTACCTTTATTCCTGCAGCCCAGAAAATATGAGCCAGCCTTGGCTGCAGAGCTGCCCCTCCGGATACTATGTATATAATTTCACCACCCAGGGCTGCACGCCATTTCTTGAATATCAGTGCATCGGCAATCTTTAACCTTATCCTGTAATACAGGCTGTTGCCCTCGTATTTATACTTGAAACCCAGGTTAACCGCCCAGAAAAACAACTGTTTTTTAATATAGGGGAGGTCTTTACCCTTGCCAATGATCTTGTCATACACACGCTCAAGTAGTCTGGGAACAGAATTGAAAATATGAGGCTTGACTTCATTCACATTCTGAACGATGGTTCCCATATTTTCAGCAAAATAGATGCTCAATCCCTTATACTGGAAATTGTAGTTAACCATTCTTTCGTAAACATGACTTAATGGGAGGAAGGAAAGAACCCTGTGCTGGTGTTCGAGCTCATGACATTTGGATGTGGCAATAAAGTTAGTTACCAGGTTCTTATGACTTAACATAACTCCTTTCGGGAACCCGGTGGTTCCTGAAGTATACAGAATGCTAACCATCTCTTCCGGCTTTATGGATGATTTGACATTCTCCAGTTCATCCTTATATTTACCGGCATTTGCCTTGCCCAGTTCCACAATTTCTTTCCAGCTTTTTGCACCTTCCACATCATCATATGTGTAAACCCCGGAAATTGAAGGGGCAGCGTCGGCTATCGGTTTTATTTTTGTATACAATGCCTTGTCAGATACAAAAACAAGTTTTGGCTCAGCATGGTTCAGTATATAATCATACTCTTCTTTGCTGATAGTCGGATAAATCGGCACATGTACTATTCCGGCCTGGCTGGCAGCCAGATCCATAAAACACCATTCGGGACGGTTATTGGCAATATTGGCTACCTTATCCCCTTTTTTCAGTCCCAATGCCATTAATCCATAACTGATCCAGTTGCAGTAATTTATATAGTCAAGTGAAGAATACTTCACCCACTCGCCATTTACCTTGCAGGCAAGTGCATCATCTTTATGGGAAAACAATTCTTTGTATCTCTCCAAAAGATCAAATGTTCTGGTAACTTCCATAGAGTTGTTTTTAAAAGGTTTAAGTGGCTAAATATACAAATATTTTATACGGATTTATCGACTGAAAAATGAAGATTATGCTGTAGTCATCTGAAAAATATTATATATCAATGTAAATCAATATTATACGATTATCTTGTATTTGAAATGTTTTCGAATATTTTTTCCAGTGAAGAATATAAGCGGTAATAAACATAAATAAATAAGTGCAATGTTTTTATGACTGTTTTTACTCAACTTTATTTTCCCTGCTAAAGCAGCAAATTGTTCCCTTCACCGACGCTGTCCGGCTGAAAAACACCGTACAGGTCTTACCATCCGTAACATTAATGAATGTGATCTAAATTCTGGTAATACTTACCTATTTGTAAAACATGGCTTTGCCACCTGTCATCTGAAGCTGTTGCGAAAGATGAGCGTTGAAAAGGGACAACCCTGTATCGTCCTAAAAAAAGTTTACAAATTTCTGGTTAATACTATTTGCTTTGCTGAAGCTACGCGAAAGCGAGGCAGGGTTTTCTTGCAAAGACGCACAGCCGTGGGTCTCTACTTCTGAAATACTCATATACTCAATCACCTCCCCCCATCCTCTTTTTCAAATACCCCTCCGCCTTTCTCAACGCTGCATCCAGTCCTACGGAATACTTCCCCCCGGCAGTGGCATAAAATGGCTGGCCACCTCCACCGCCCTGTATCTCTTTTGAAATATCCCTGATAATTTCTACTGCATTGAGATTCATTGTTTTGATCAGCTCATCGGAGATCATTACGCTCAGGCTTGCCTTGCCATTAGTTTCACTGCCTAAAACAAGGAAGAGATTTTTTACCTCTCCCTTCAAACGGTATGACAGGCTTTTCATCTCATCCGGATGCATATTCTCCAACCTGGAAATAATGTAGTTTATATCGTTGTACGTCTTTAGTCCGGACTTTAGGGTATTACTGATATTGCCAAGTTTCTCCTTCATCAGGTTTTCGATCTGACTGGTGAGGCTGGCGTTATCCTGCAATATCTTTTCCACTGCGGCAACAGGTTCCAGTTTCATGGGAATGATCTGACGGATATTTTTTATAGTGTCATCCAGGTTAAAAACATGTTCTGCGCACTTTATGCCACTTATGGCTTCTATTCTTCTGATCCCCGAAGCAATGGCGCTTTCCTTCGTGATCATAAAAAAACCGATCTGGCCGGTAGCTCTTACATGAGTGCCTCCGCACAATTCTATCGAATCTCCAAACCGGATAACCCTTACCGAGTCTCCGTATTTCTCTCCGAAGAGAGCTATGGCTCCCATTTTTTTTGCTTCCTCGATGGGAATGGACCGCAGGTCTTCAACCGGAATATTCTGGCGTATGAGGTCGTTTACTGTTTTTTCAATTTCTCTCAGTTCTTCATCACTGACTTTTTGAAAATGGCTGAAATCAAATCTCAGGTAATCGGGATGCACGAGTGAGCCTTTTTGTTCCACATGTTTACCCAGCACCTTTCTTAAAGCGAAATGCAAAAGATGTGTGGAAGTGTGATTATTTGCAGTGTTGATTCGTGTGCCGCCATCAACAACAGCACGAAAAGGTGATGAGATATTTTCAGGGATCTTATTAACTATATGCAAGCTAAGATTATTTTCCTTACTAGTGTCAATGATCCTGATTTTACCGGATGAATTTTCAATGTATCCGCTATCACCCACCTGTCCGCCGCTTTCAGCATAAAAAGGAGTTTTATTGAAAACAAGCTGCCAGGATTCTTTTCCTTTGTGATTGATTTTCCGGTAACGGGTTATCCGTATGGTATCCTCCAGCCTGTCGTAACCGGTAAATTCTTCAGTAGTATCTTCCACAAATACCTGCCAGTCGCCGGTATCCTTCATTGCATCTGTCTGCGAACGCTTACGCTGTGCTTCCATTTCACCGTTAAACTCTTCGTGATTAACAGACAGGTCATTCTCCCTGAGTATAAGTTCTGTAAGGTCAAGTGGGAATCCATATGTGTCATACAGGATAAAAGCATCCTTTCCGCTTATACAATTTTTTCCCGAAGCTTTAGCTTTATGGATGTATTGGTCGAGTAAACGGGTGCCTGTTTCCAGCGTTCGCAGGAATGATATTTCTTCTTCACGGATGACATTTACAATGAGTTCTTTCTGTGTGATAATCTCGGGGTAACTTCCCCCCATATTTTTTATCAGAACATCAACTATTTCATGCATAAACGGTTCGTTCATATTCAGATATGTAAAGCCATATCTGACAGCTCTCCTGAGGATACGGCGGATAACATATCCGGCTCCTGTATTGGATGGAACCTGACCATCGGCGATGGAGAAAGATATGGCACGGAGATGATCTGCTATCACCCTCATCGCGATATCTTTTTCCGTATTCTTTCCATAAGCAGATCCTGTTACCTCAGATAACCTGAGGATCACAGGCTGAAAGATGTCGGTATCATAATTGGATTTCTTCTTCTGTATTACCCTGCAAAGTCTTTCAAATCCCATTCCGGTATCAACATGTCGTTGAGGCAGTGGTTCCAGTGTACCGTCACTTTTCCTGTTGAATTGAATAAAAACAAGGTTCCATATCTCAATAACTTCGGGATTATCCTGATTTACAAGATTATGACCGGGAATTTTATTTCTTTCAGACTCTTCACGCAAGTCAATATGAATTTCAGAACAGGGGCCGCATGGTCCTGTAAATCCCATTTCCCAGAAATTATCTTTCTTGCTTCCGTTTAAAATTCTGTCTGCAGGAAGGTGCGACCTCCAGTATTCAAAAGATTCCGTATCCTTTTCGAGGTTTTCATCCCTGCTTCCTTCAAAAACGGTTGCATACAATTTGTTTTTATCGATTTTTAAAACACCGGTCAGGTATTCCCATGCCCAGTCAATGGCTTCTTTCTTGAAATAATCTCCGAACGACCAGTTGCCTAACATTTCAAACATGGTATGATGATAGGTGTCATGCCCCACCTCTTCAAGATCATTATGTTTTCCTGATACCCTAAGGCATTTTTGTGAATTTGCTATCCTTTTTGTTTCTGCTTTTGAAGTTCCGAGAAATATATCCTTAAACTGGTTCATACCTGCATTGGTAAACATCAACGTCGGATCATTCTTCATAACCATTGGGGCAGAAGGATAAATAACATGATTTTTTCCCCTGAAAAAATCTAAAAATGAGTTCCTTAACTCGATTGCTGTCATGTTGTAAATGTCTTTTTCTTTAGTTAAAAAAGCAAAAAAATGTAACCTTTTATATCTAATTTCAGTATTAAAGTGATAAATTGATATGCCAAAGAACTTGTAAAATTAATTTTTTTACTTTACATTTGGCTTTTACTGAGTTGAAAATATCGCTAACCCTTGAAGCTCAATATGTTTAAGAAGAGGTATTATTTAAATCCCGAAACATTACGTTTTGAGAGAGTATCTCATCCTTTCTGTAAGAAGATTCGTTTCACTTCCGCAGTGGTTGTTATTCTTTTATTTATATCCGTCGGATTACGTTATGGTTATGATCAGATTGCCGATTCCCCGAAAGTAGTATTTTTTATTGAGAGCAATAAGCGTTTGGTATCGTCCTATAATTTGCTGAACAATCAAATCAATAAGTCTGAGAAACTACTGTCTGATATTCAAAAGCGTGATGATCATTTTTACCGCGCCATACTTGATGTCTCTCCGATACCTCGTTCCATCAGGGATGCAGGGGTTGGAGGATCTGAAAATATCAGTGATCTGCTACTGAGCAGATCAGCAGGTTTTGTAACAACTACAGCCAATATGGTGGAAAAGCTTGCTAACCGTGTTAAGATTCAGTCATTGTCGCTTGAAGAACTTGAGGATATTGCGTATCACCAGCGAAAACTTATTGCCGGCAAGCCATCTATTCAGCCAATTGCACCTTCCGACAGCTTCTGGCTCACTTCAACCTATGGTATGAGATCGGATCCGTTTACGCGAGGAAGAAGAATGCATCCAGGGATTGATCTTGCCGGCAGGGTAGGCTTGCAGATTTATGCAACCGGTGACGGTTTGGTTATGGAAGCTGCTGTCAGCCGTCATGGATATGGGAAGGAAGTCTTAATTGATCATGGTTATGGGTACAGATCAAGATATGCACATTTGCATAAAATATTCGTCAAACAGGGTGACATGGTTAAACGGGGCCAGCTTATTGGTTTACTTGGAAGCACAGGAAGATCAACCGGACCTCATTTGCATTATGAAGTGCTTTTTTATGGCAAACCTTTGAATCCTATGTATTTCTATTATGAGAACTTAACTCCCGATGAATACACTCAAATAGTTTCTCAGGCTTCTTCAAAATAATTTCCATTTCATTTATTTTTTTTAATTTAGCCGCTATGTTTTTCAATGGCTATGAATAAATTTACCTACGATCCAGAAAGGCTTCATTATTCTGAAGTAAAAAAAGATCTGCATTCAAAATTTATCCGGGTATTTGTTTATATTACAGCGGGACTTACTCTTGCCATTTTTCTCAATGTACTTTATGCTGTTTTTTTCGACACCCCATATGAACGGCAATTAAGACAGGAAAACAGGTCATTGGAACAGGACTTTGAATTATTGTATCAACGCTACTCCCAAATAGATACCGTATTGAAATCTATTAAATCAACCGATGAAAATATTTACAGAATGATCTTTGAGTCGGAACCAGTAAGACGTTCAGGTGTAAGAAATACGGAATATGGAGGAATTAACTACCTCGATCTAATGGACAGGGAAAATAAAAGTATAGTGAGGGAAACAGCAGATATCCTCGATGACGTTAATAATTCTATTCAGCAGAATGCTGATGAGTATAGTCATCTGATGAGTCTTGCAGGAGGGAAATTTGAGATGCTCTCATCCATTCCGGCTGTTCAGCCTGTTTCAAACCCTGATATGATAAGGCTTGCATCAGGCTATGGTTACAGGGTTCATCCCATCTACAAGATATTAAAATTTCATTCAGGCATGGATTTTACGGCTTCTGTGGGAACACCGGTGTTTGCCACCGGTGACGGGATCGTTGAAGAGGTGATGTTTACCCGGAGAGGCAGCGGAAATACTATTGTTATCAACCATGGTTCAGGGTATAAAACTTCCTATTCCCACCTGGACGGATTCAATGTGAAAAAAGGACAAAAGGTCAAACGTAAAAATGTAATCGGATGGGTCGGAAATACAGGACTTTCGGTTGCTCCTCACCTGCATTATGAAGTGCTTCTCCATGATAAACCTGTTAACCCGGTGAATTATTTTTTTCTCGAACTTACACCTGCACAATATGATAAAATGATAGAATTGTCAATAAAATCAGGACAATCTTTTGATTAGAAACAATTTTTATTGTAGATTTCGCTATGGTTTCCAGCGGTAAATATAAGTTTAACACTGAAACACTTCTCTTTGAAAGAGTGAGGTATTCTTTTAAACAACAGCTGGTTAAGTCTCTCCCGTTTTTGATATTTGTATTATGTACGGCCCTGATCATCCTGTTTTTCGGATTCAATTATATTGAATCTCCTAAAATAAAAAGCTTAGCTGAAGATCAGTCCAAGCTACTTTTCCGGGTTAAATTAATGAACAATGAACTGGCTCAGATGGATGAGATGCTGGAAGATATTAATTACAATGATGATCATATTTACCGCACCTATTTTGAAGTGGATCCTTTGCCTCCATCATTGAGATATGCCGGATTTGGAGGCCAGGTAGGAAAAAGCTACCATGCAGGGTCAAAATTTGGGGATATGCTGGATGATATTTCCCGGACGATGAATATTCTCGCCAACAGAATGGTTGTGCAATCGCAGTCATATGATGATGTCATTGAGATGGCCAAAACAAAGGAGAAAAGGCTTGCCGCCCGTCCGGCTATTCAGCCTGTAAGCATTAAAGAACTTACAAGGTTCGGATCGGCTTTCGGCATGCGACTGCATCCTATCCTGCAGGTTGTCAGAATGCACGAGGGTATTGACCTTACCTGTCCGAGGGGAACCAAGGTGTTTGCCACAGCCGACGGTATTGTCCTTGCTTCCGGATATACCCCAGGCGGATTAGGGATCAGGATTTGTATTGACCATGGTTACGGCTATAAAACAATATACGGTCACCTTGAAAAAGTCCTTGTGAAAAAAGGCGACAGGGTAAAAAGGGGAGATGTTATAGGCCTCGTTGGAAGCACAGGCCTTTCTACCTGTCCCCATCTGCATTACGAGGTTGTTGTAAATGGAAGAAAAGTGAACCCCATCAATTATTATGCTAATGACCTTACCCCCGAGGAATACGATCTGATGATCAGCTACCTTTCCAATGCAGATCCGAGTTTCGATATTAATTAGGATGAGTTGGATATAATAATAAAGAATATGTAAAAGTCACCCGTCACCCGTCACTTGTCACTAATAAATGATTCATCCTTCCAATACCATAAATAGAATTTGTATACTGATGGTATTCTTATCTTCCTGCCAATCCCCTCCCGGCAGTAAACCTGATATAAAAAGCAAACAGGATGTTGAGATACTGATCGGAACCTTCCGTGGAAATGAAGAACGGAATTTTTATGGCTGGGGGGAACCTTCAGGTCTTGATATAATCTGGAAGTTTTACCTCGGGGAAGGAGAGACTGTCATTTCAAGAAAACTCGGATCAAGAATATGGGCGGGAGCAGGCTGGACAGGCCAGCCCCTGATGGTAAGAGAGGGACCGGATACTTTCCTGATACAGGGGGCATATGACCATAATCTCAGAAAACTGAGTGCTGCCACAGGAGAGGAGATATGGAAATATTCCTTTGATGATGTGGTTAAAGGAACCGGGACTCTGTGGATGAATCCTCATAGTGCTGAACCTGAAAACAGTTTGATACTATTTCAGGGCAGCAGGCTGGGGGCGGGGAATTTTCTTGATTCCGAACATATTCCCAGTTTTCGCGCCATCTCCTACTTTTCAGGGCAGGAGCTCTGGCGTCTGGATGTAAAATGGACAGACAGTTACAGCCGTGATGCCGATGGTTCAGGACTGGTCATTGATGATACTCTGTACATGGCACTTGAAAATTCATTGCTTACCGTAATAAACCCGGATCCCCTAAAGGCTGAAGTAAGGGACAGTATGCTTCAGCCGGAGATAATCAGGGAACTGGTTCTGTATACAGAGGAGGATGTAATTGCACATAAAAAAAACGTGGTAACGGAAGCCTCACCGGCAAGGCTGAAGGATCATTTATTTGTTGCCTCAGGTGCAGGGCATGTGTATGGCTACAATCTGAATAACGGCGAAATAGACTGGGACTTTTTTATCGGATCGGACCTTGACGGTTCTGTCGTTGTCACCTCTGACAGTTGTCTCCTGGTTCCGGTAGAAAAACAATATATCCCTGGCAGAGGAGGAGTATTTAAACTTAATCCGGCTATGGAGCCGGAACATTCCGTGATATGGTATTTCGCCGTTCAGGATACACTTTATGAAGGGTGGGAAGGAGGCGTTATCGGAACTCCGGGAATAAATGATTCCTATATTCAGGAGAACGATATGAAACTGGCAGCTATACCTTCTCTTGATGGATTTACATATATCATCAGGCATGATAAGATCGATCCGGGGAAAACTACCGAAGGGCCCGATGGAGAAACGACATTTCCGGTACCGCTGTTAGTAGCACAACTGGAAACCGGTGCTTCCATATCTTCACCTGTACTTACCGGAAATCGGCTTATCACAGCCGGATATGAGGGAATTTACCTGTATTCTTACGATAGTTCAGGCATATTTACACTATTGGATAAATACTGCTCTGTATTTGAAGCATCACCTGTAACCTGGGGGGATAGAATTTACATTGCAGCAAGAGACGGATATTTGTATTGTTTTGGGATAAAATAATTGAAATCATTGATTTTTAAATCATTTTTATTTAATTTGTGTCCTCCTTTCAAATGAATGCTTATGCCCTATAAAGAACCTGTGATCGAAAAACTGTATTACACCATTGGTGAAGTGGCAAAAATCTTTAATGTCAACACTTCCCTGATCCGTTTCTGGGAAAAGGAGTTTGATATCATTAAACCTAAAAAGAATAAAAAAGGAAATCGATTATTCACAAAGGAGGATGTTAAAAACTTTGAGATCATCCATCATCTTGTCAAAGAAAGGGGAATGACATTAAAAGGTGCGCAGAAAAAAATGCATGACAATAAGGAGGACACAGTGAACAATTACGAAATTGTTCAGGCACTTACCGGCATTAAGGAGATGTTGATAGAGATAAGGGATGAAATGGGATGATTACCGGCGATTTGATAACATGAAAATCAGCGAAATAATACATTTTTTTGAGGAGGTTGCCCCTGATTATTACCAGGAGTCGTACGACAATTCCGGTCTTCAGATCGGGGATAAAGATGCTGAGGTCACAGGTATTCTCATTACACTCGATATAACTGCTGAAATAATTGATGAGGCTATGCAGTCGGGGTGTAATCTTATCCTTTCTCATCATCCACTGATTTTTACAGGTATTAAGAGCATAACAGGCCGGAATTCTACAGAAAGAATAATCATTAAAGCATTACAGGAAAAAATAAATATTCTGAGCATTCATACGAATGTCGATAATGCCGGCGGGGGTGTTAATCATGTTATCTGTAATAAGATCGGATTAGAAGACACTTCCATATTACGTCCGCTAGAAGGAAAACTCTTTAAATTATCTGTTTTTGTTCCGGAAGATCACGCGGAAAATGTCCGTGAACATATTTTTAGCGCCGGGGCAGGAGTGATCGGCAATTACGATTTCTGCAGTTTTAATACTTCCGGGACAGGCACCTTCCGTGGGAATGAGGATTCAATTCCATTTTCCGGGAAAAAAGGAAAGATGCATTATGAAAAGGAAATAAAGGTGGAAACTATTCTTCCTGCTCATTTAAAAGACAGAGTCATTGATGCGATGCTTGCCGCCCATCCCTACGAGGAAGTGGCGTATGATATTTATCCCCTCGGTAATAAATTTGCCACTTACGGCGCGGGCATGATCGGATATCTCGATGAAGAAACGGATGAAAAGGATTTTCTTTCCCGTCTCAGGAAAGTTTTTAAACCGGGATGTATACGACATAGCCGTTTTACCGGGAAGAAAGTTAAGAAAGTAGCTGTCTGCGGGGGAAGTGGCAGTTCTTTGCTGGGTGATGCCATAGCCGCCGGAGCCGATGTATTTGTAAGCAGTGATTTTAAATATCACCAGTTTTTTGACGCTGATGATAAAATCCTGATAGCTGACATCGGGCATTATGAGAGCGAACAATTTACAAAAGAACTTTTTTATGAATTACTTATTAAAAAATTCCCTAACTTTGCGCTTCATTTATCAAAAGTAAATACAAATCCAATTCATTATATATAATTCTATGGCTGAGGAGAAAACAATTATTGAAGAAACCGCTGAGATTTCGGTGGAAGACAAACTCAGGGCTCTGAAGGAGATCCAGATTGTTGATTCTGAAATTGATAAAATAAAGATACTGAGAGGTGAACTTCCCCTGGAAGTGCAGGATCTCGAAGATGAGATTGCAGGCCTTGAGACCAGGATCCGGAATTACAATGAGGAGTTGAAAAATCTTGAGCAAGGCATCTCAGGTAAAAAACAGGAGATTTTAAATTCTGAAACGCTGATAAAAAAATATGAGGAACAGCAGTCGAATGTAAGAAATAACAGGGAGTATGATTCTTTGTCCAAAGAAATTGAGTACCAGACACTGGAAATTGAGTTATGCAAGAAGAAGATCAAGGAATTTACTGAACAGGAGAAAGATAAGAAGGATCAGGTAGAACAGGCTACATCCTTGCTGGAAGAACGAAACTCAGACCTAACTGCCAAGAGATCTGATCTTGAAGAGATAGTAGCTGAAACACAAAAGGATATTGAGAATCTCGAAAAGAAATCGACAGAAATACAGAAAATAATTGAACCCAGATTACTTCAGGCATACAAAAGAATACGTGCGAATGCCCGAAACGGCCTTGCTGTGGTTACTATCGAGAGGGATGCCTGCGGTGGTTGTTTTAACCAGATACCGCCTCAGCGTCAGCTGGATATTAAATCAAGGAAGAAAATTATCGTTTGTGAATATTGCGGACGAATTCTTGTTGATGAGGAAATTGCAAAGTCCGGGAGTTAATTTTCTACCATCTTCCTCCGGCACCGCCTCCGCCAAATCTTCCTCCGCCACCACCGGAGAATCCTCCAAAACCTCCAAAACTGCCTCCGCCGCTGCGGAAGTTTCCGTAACTACCTCTGTGACTGTGGCGTGAGCCGCTCATCATACTCAAGGCTATCCAGAACGGCAGATCTTTTCCAAGGGAATAGGATTTTCTCCTCCGGAAATTGGTGAACAGCACCACGGTTAATGCCAGTATGATCAGAAAGGCAATGGCAGCAGCCCATTCTTCATCCTGTCCTGTATATTTATCTGCTGTAAAAGCACCTGAAAGCAGCCCGATCATCACATCCGTTGCCTGGTCAAGCCCCCCGTAATAATCACTTATTGAAAATGCAGGTTTTATTTCCCTCTCAATTATTCTTTTAACAATGGCATCCGTCAGATACTGCTCCACCCCATATCCGGTGGCAATGAATATTTCCCTGTCCTGTGGGTAAATTAGTATCAATACCCCGTTATCTTCCTTTCTGCTCCCTACTCCCCATTTTTCACCAATCTCGGCAGCAAGAAGTGAAATGGGTGCCCCCTGGTGATCATCGGTTGTTACTATAAAAATCTGTGTTCCTGTAGAATCCTGGTAATGAAACAGTTTGCGATTCAGTTCCTGCTCATTTGCGGGGGAAAGGAGTTCGGCATAATCGTTAACCCATGCTGAAGGTTTTTCCGGATAAATCGACTGGCCGGATAGCCAGGGAAGGAAAGAGGTGAATAAAAGAAGGAATGTGAAAAAAGCGGGTATTTTCATTTTAGTTGAATTTATAAATGCGGCTGTCTCATAAGTGTATTTTAACCATAGGAGATATCATCCGGAAGCTCGTTCACATCATCTTTCTGCCAGGGAAAATGATGTTTTAATTCTTCCCCTGCAAGCTTTATCCCTGCAGCCAGACCTTCTGTAAAATTGCCTTCAGAAAAGAAGCCGGTCATTATCTCTTTTATCCGGTCCCAGTAGTCTTCAGGAACAACCGTGTTTATACCTGCATCTCCCAGGATGGCAAACTTATGACTCTTATAAGCAAGGTAAAAAAGCACTCCGTTTCTTTGTTTTGTCTTATGTATTTTAAGTTTCTCAAAAATATACGCAGCCCTGTCAAGTACATTCCCTTTGGCGTACTCTTCAATATGCACTCGTATCTCTCCCGAAGTGTTTGTTTCAGCTTCCCTGATGGCTTCCAGAATCAGTTTCTTTTGTGAGTCTGTAAAGAAATCTTTTGGCATGTCGACGACCGTTTGAATTAAAACTTCACCTGCGGGGCTTCTTCAGCTCCCTCACGGGCTTTAAAATATTCTCTTCTTTCAAATCCGAAAATATTGGCAATTATGTTCCTTGGGAACCTTCTGATATAGGTATTGTATGAACCGGTGGCCTCATTGAATTTCATGCGTTCAAATGATATGCGGTTTTCGGTGCCTTCCAGCTGTGACTGAAGCTCGAGGAAGTTCTGATTGGCCTTCAGGTCGGGATACCTTTCAACTACAACCATGAGTCGTGAAAGTGCTGAGCTGAGCTGGTCCTGCGCAGTCTGGAACTGCTGAAGCGACTCATTTGTAAGGTTGGAAGGGTCAACAGTAATACCGGTAGCTTTGGCCCGGGCCTCGATAACTGCTGTGAGAGTTTCCCGTTCAAAATTAGCATATCCTTTTACCGTTTCCACGAGATTCGGTATCAGGTCAGCCCTTCGCTGGTAGGCGTTTTCAACCTGCGCCCACTGGCGGGTAACAGATTCATCAAGCTCAACCATTGTGTTGTAACCGCAACCCGATAAAAGAGGGATAAAAAGAATGAAAGCAAAAACTTTTAAGATAGGGTTCATCTGTACGAATTTTTAATGTTGTAAGGACAATCTGACTGCAAAAATAACGTAATAATTCTCAACCATAATATATTATTTATTAAAAATAGGATTGATAATTAATATCTTTGGATAATTATTGGGTTCATAAACAATTAAAGGGAATAATAGTTTGCATATGACAGTAAATGACTTCATACAATCGATAGCTGAAAACATACGTGTTCCTTTCGAGAACTCTGTGTTAATATTTTTTCTGATCCTCATTATTATTCTCATTTCCCCCTTCCTTTTAAAGAAACTCAGGATACCGGGGATCATCGGACTGATTATTTCAGGGATCATAATAGGTCCTAACGGTTTTAACCTTCTTGAGAAAAATTCCGCTGTGGATTTGTTTTCCACCATCGGATTACTTTATTTAATGTTTATCGCCGGCCTTGATCTTGACCTGAATGAATTCAGAAAAAACAGATTCAGAAGTTTGGGTTTTGGGGCATTTACTTTTTTTATTCCCCTTATTCTGGGCATTCCTTCATGTATGTATATACTTGGGTATGATCCGGTGGCCAGTGTGCTTATCGGTAGCATGTTTGCCACACACACCCTCATTGCCTACCCGATAGTCAGTAAATTTGGTATTACACGAAACGAAGCAGTTGCTGTAACTGTCGGAGGAACAATAATTACCGATACTGCAGTTCTTATGATACTTGCCGTTATTATAGGATCAGCCGGCGGAGAACTGAGCAGGTTTTTCTGGATAAAAATGGTTCTTTCCGTCAGCCTTTTCATCTTCATTATATTTTTTATTATTCCGAAAATCGCCCGATGGTTTTTCAATAAGCTGGAAAGTGAAAAAACCTCACACTTTATATTTGTTCTGGCTATAGTGTTTTTCTCTGCTTACCTGGCAGAACTTTCCGGTCTTGAACCGATCATCGGGGCATTCGGAGCAGGTCTTGCCGTGAACAGGCTTATTCCGCACAATTCGGTATTGATGAACCGGCTTGAATTCGTGGGCAATTCCTTGTTTATACCGTTTTTCCTTATCAGCGTAGGGATGATTGTTGATATAAGTGTTATCTTCAAAGGTCCTCAGGCTATTTTCGTCGCCCTTGTTCTTACACTTGTGGCTCTGACTGGAAAATGGGCAGCTGCTTTTTTGACACAGCAGGTTTTCCGGTATTCCAAAGCACAGCGCAAACTTATTTTCGGGCTGAGCAGCTCTCACGCTGCAGCGACTCTTGCAGTTATCCTCATTGGATATAAAACAGGTATCATTGATGAAAATATTCTTAACGGAACTATCATCCTGATTCTTATAACCTGCATTGTCGCTTCTTTTTCAACAGAGAAAGCGGCCTTGCAGATAACAATGGATGAGGAAACGGTATCAACTGTTAATACAGGAAAGGTGGGCAGTGAAAAAGTACTGTTTCCTGTAGCAGCATTTAAAAATATGGAATCCTATATTGGCCTTGCCTCATTGCTGACAGACCACTCTCCAGGCCCGAATATTACCCTGCTATCAGTAGTGGAAAATAATCCTGATGCCGACAAGAATATAGAGATCATCAGAAGAAGACATGAAAAAGCTCACAGGGATGCTTTATTAAATGAGATTTATATCGACTCCATTATCACTATTGATGTTAATATTGTTAGCGGCATACTCAGGGTATCAAGGGAAATGTCAGCGAGTACCATACTCCTCGGCTGGCCCGGTAAAACACATTTTTTCGATAAATTGTTCGGACTGAAAACGGATAGTATTATCAACACATCGGACAGGAGAATTATTGTGTATCGTGCTGTTAAACCGGTAAATATTCACACAAGAACTTTTCTTGTATCTCCTCCCTATGCTGAACTGGATCCCGGGTTTTATGATGTTCTCCATCATATGGATCATTTTACCGGTGTTTCAAAAACTAAAATCATTTATATGGGGTTGGAAAGAACTCTTAATTTTATAAAAAGATACGTAATATCTGAAAAACATAAGAACTCTCCTGATTATATCCCCCTTGCAAACTGGTATGATATGAAGAGTTATGCGGAAATTTTCCGGGAAAATGATTTGCTGGTGTTTGTCGGGGCAAAACGTGGATCTGTCGCATATAATGAAGGTATGGAAAGCATGCCGGCACGGCTCGAGAAGCAGTGCCCCGCTAATTCCATCCTGCTTATTTATCCTGGAACGAGCAGGCGTACCGGAAGGTTCGAAGATTACAGCGACCCGGACAGCCGCCCGCTGGAAAAGAGTATCGGGAAAATAGGTAAGTGGTTCAGGATGTTGAGGCGTTTGTAGGAGCAGAGTCCTTTGAGGTTAAAAACATTTATGAGACAGCCCCTGTGCGTAGTTAATTAAAAATTATTGACATGAATTCCGAAGATTTCATTCATTCCGTACTTCAGGGTATTCCTGACGAATTACCACCCGAACCTGTATACGACCTGAAAACAAACCATGCTCCTGCAAGGAAAAACAGGTTGAACACGGAGGAGAAGAAACTGGCACTCAGAAATGCCCTTCGTTATTTCAAAAAGGACTTTCACGAAGTTCTGGCTCCCGGGTTTAAGAAGGAGCTTGAGATATATGGCCATATTTATATGTATCGCTTCAGGCCGCGTTACCGGATTTTTGCACGTAATATTCATGAATACCCCTGCAGGTCAAAACATGCGGCGACCATTATGCTTATGTTGTGCAATAACCTGGATGAGGCAGTGGCACAGCATCCTCATGAACTGATCATCTACGGGGGAAATGGCGCTGTGTTTCAAAACTGGGCGCAATACCTGCTGACAATGAAATACCTGGCCGATATGACGGATGAGCAAACCCTGGTATTATACTCCGGTCATCCCCTGGGTTTATTCCCCTCCTCCAAAGACGCACCCAGGGTAGTGATAACCAATGGGATGGTGGTACCCAATTATTCATCGCGGAATGACTATGACCGGTTTTATGCCTTAGGGGTGAGCCAGTACGGACAGATGACCGCCGGTTCGTTTATGTATATAGGCCCCCAGGGAATAGTGCATGGAACAACCATTACTGTGCTGAATGCAGGAAGAAAAATATCGGAAACCGGTGGCGGGGATCTTAGTGGGAAAGTTTTTGTAACCTCAGGACTGGGGGGCATGTCGGGTGCACAGCCAAAAGCAACCGTCATTGCCGGGGGAATCTGTTTGGTAGCGGAAGTGAACGGCATGGCTATAGAAAAAAGATATTCTCAGGGATGGGTTGATGAGGTATATGATGACCTTAACGGTGCAGTAAAACGCATGCTGGAAGCCAGAAATAGTAAACAGGCTGTCTCCATCGCTTATCACGGAAATATTGTTAACCTCTGGGAGAAACTGGCTGAAGATGGCATTCAGGTTGACCTTGGCTCCGATCAGACATCTCTTCACAATCCTTTTGGCGGTGGGTATTACCCTGCCGGCCTTACTTTTAACGATTCTAATAAAATGATGACAGAAAATCCTGAAATGTTCAGGAAGAAGGTTCAGGAGTCGCTTTGCAGGCAGGTTGCCGCTATCAACACATTATGCCGGAGAGGAATGTATTTCTGGGATTATGGGAATGCATTCCTGCTGGAATCGGGCAGGGCGGGAGCGGATATCTTCCTGAAGGATGGAAGGTTCAGGTACTCTTCCTATGTTGAGGATATCATGGGCCCTCTGTTCTTTGATTACGGTTTTGGCCCTTTCAGATGGGTTTGTACTTCGGGCGACCCCGCTGAATTAAAGATCACTGATCATATTGCCCTGGAGGTGCTGGAAGAAATGGAGAAAGCCGCGCCACGGGAAATAAAAAGTCAGTTGCGTGATAATATTCACTGGATCAGGGAAGCGGGGAAAAACAAGCTTGTGGTAGGTTCCCAGGCGAGAATATTATATGCCGACAGTGAAGGCAGGGTAAAGATTGCGGAAGCATTCAATAATGCTGTGAGGTTGGGCATCTTAAAAGATCCTGTTGTAATCGGAAGGGATCATCATGATGTTTCCGGCACCGATTCCCCCTTCAGGGAAACATCCAACATATATGACGGGTCAGCTTTCACAGCCGATATGTCGGTCCAGAATGTTATCGGAGACGCATTCCGCGGAGCCACCTGGGTGTCGATCCACAACGGCGGGGGTGTGGGCTGGGGGGAAGCCATAAATGGCGGATTTGGTATGGTATTGGACGGTACTGAGGAAGCTTCTGCAAAATTAAAATCCATGCTCCACTGGGATGTGAATAATGGAATAAGCCGCCGCTCCTGGGCAGGGAATAAGGCAGCATTGTTTGCTATCCGGAGGGAAATGGAGAGAAACGAAGGTCTTAATGTCACTATACCTGTTCAGGCAGATGAAAAATTGTTGGAGAGGTTGTTTGGGTGATTATGTTATATTCGTCCCCTTCGTCCTCTTCATACTCTCTGTGTGCCTTTGTGTACCCTTTGTCCCGTGATCCCGTGATAGCGTGATCCCCTTCATAAATAATTTTGTTCTTTCAAATGATTTCTTTTCTTTTGCATTTCACTCACACTATTATATGCAAAATGTAAACTCTTTTCTTCTCTGGATTGATCAGTATATCGGAGGACACCAGTGGTTTGTGTTTTTTCTCCTGGGTACCGGCCTATTCTTTACCATCTATCTGAAATTTCCCCAGATACGCTATTTCGGGCTTGCCCTGAAAATTGTACGCGGGAAATTTGATAAGGACACCGATATTGGCGACACTTCCCATTTCCAGGCGCTGGCAACCGCCTTATCGGGAACGGTAGGTACCGGAAATATTGCGGGAGTGGCGCTCGCCATTCACCTGGGGGGACCTGCAGCTCTCTTCTGGATGCTGGTCACAGCCATGCTGGGGATGTGTACAAAATTCGTTGAGGTTACCATCTCACACAAGTACAGGGATATACTTCCCGATGGAAGCATATCCGGAGGCCCCATGTATTACATGAAGAAGAAGCTAAATATAAAAACAAGGTCGGGAAAGATAATCCGTACCGGTGTCTGGCTGGGTGCGTTCTTTGCCTTCGCCACCATCCTGTCTTCTTTCGGAACAGGAAGCCTTCCGCAGATCAACAGTATCTCAAATGCTATGTACCAGACTTTCAGGGTTGACCATGTTGTAACCGGTGCGGTGCTGGCCATTCTGTTATCTCTTATTATTATCGGGGGAATTAAACGGATTGCAAAAGTTACATCCACCCTTGTACCTGTGATGGCCATATTTTATTTCCTGGGTGCTGTTTTTGTTATCGTCACAAATTACGAAAATATTATTCCTTCATTTATTTCTGTTTTCAGGGATGCATTTACCGGAAGCGCTGCTGTCGGAGGATTCCTGGGTGCAGGTTTTGCTTTTTCCTTTAACAAGGGAGTGAACAGGGGACTCTTTTCCAATGAAGCAGGGCAGGGTTCAGCCCCCATTGCCCATTCGGCGGCGCGTGCACATGAACCGGTATCGGAAGGAATGGTGGCTATCCTTGAACCTTTTATTGATACCATTATTATATGTTTTCTTACCGGACTGGTGCTGCTTTCATCCGGGGTATGGAATGATAAATTTCATAACCGGTTTGAAGATGCTGATCTGCAAATCCTTTCTGCATACTACCCTATCGAATCAGAAGAGCAGGAAAGATTGCTGAAACGCCATATCACGAATAAAGAAACGCTGGAATTGTTTAATGGGGAAATCACTGTTATTGATGGAAGGATACAGGAGAACCTGACTGTTTTACATTCCCGGTCCATTGCAGAAGATATATTGGTCAGCTTCGACCGACAGCCTTATAACGGTAAACTTGTTATTATAAACGGGAAACCCGAGAGGACTGCATTCAGCGGGTTAACCATTACCGGAAAATCACTGATCCACAGTGCCCCACTCACCACGGAAGCTTTCAACAGGAGCTTCCTGGGTAATTACGGTCAGTATATCGTATCTCTTGGATTGTTGCTATTTGCATTTTCAACCGCCATTTCCTGGTCGTATTATGGTGGCAGAGCTGTAACCTATCTCTTTGGTGTCAAACATGTTATATGGTATAAGATTGTATATGTCCTAGCCTTCTTTTTTGCATCTTTTACCGACACTACCATAGTATGGAACCTCTCCTATATAACCATTGCAGTTATGACTGTCCCTAATCTCATCGGTTTATGGATACTGAGAAAGGAAATCAAATTAACCATCGCGGAATACTGGGTGGATTTTAAGATTAACTGGCCGGGAGCAAAACTGCCGTGGGGGGAGGGGGGAAGTGATGGGTGACGGGTGATTAAGTGGTTAAGTGGTTAAGTGGTTGTGTGGTTGCGTGATTAGGTAGCGGGGGCTGACTCATTAATTGAAATATTATTGATCACGAAAGACACCAGGGACACAAAGCGCTGTTATTTAGGAATATATACTTCGTGTCCTTGGTGCGTGCTTTGTGTCCTTTGTGGTTAAAAACATTTGTAAGACAGCCCCATATATTTTGCAACAATTTTTGCGCCTCTCGTTCATGTAAATTTGACAAAAATCATTAAATTAAATCACAATCAATCAAGATGATAATAATTAACAGGACATTCATATGTTATAAAGTCTTTTTTTAATTCAAAGCATTTAGTAAGATTGTGGGCTTAAAAATGAAAAATGCAGTATTGACCCGGAATATATAAATTAACGTAAAACTTATGGCAGTGAATAAAAAAATTCTGGAACTGAAAAAGCGCCGTCAGCAGGTATTGCTGGGAGGGGGTGAGCAGGCCATTCAAAAGCAGGTGGCGATGGGTAAGTTAACGGCGCGCGAGAGGATTATGTCGATTCTTGACAAAAATTCCTTCAATGAATATGATCTCTTTGTGGAACATGATGCACGGGATTTTGATATGGACAAGAAGGTTTTGCACGGCGACGGGGTTGTTGTGGGTACCGGTACCATACATAAAAAGCCCGTTTGTATTTTTGCACAGGACTTTACAGTAGCAGGGGGCAGCCTGGGATTCATGCACTCCCGTAAGATCACAAAGATCATGGATCATTCCCTGAAAATGAAAATGCCTCTGATAGGTATAAATGATTCAGGGGGCGCCCGTATCCAGGAAGGGGTCAATTCCCTTGCAGGGTACGGTGAGATCTTTTTCAGAAATACCCTTGCATCCGGTGTTATTCCGCAAATCTCGGTTATCCTCGGGCCTTGTGCCGGAGGGGCGGTATATTCTCCCGCTTTAACCGACTTTGTATTTGTGGTGGATAAGATATCAAAAATGTTTATTACCGGTCCTGAGGTTATTAAGACTGTCCTGGGGGAAGAGATCAGCATGGAAGACCTGGGAGGGGCAAGAGTGCACAGTGAGATCACAGGTAATGCCCATTTTTTTGCGGAAAGTGAAGAGGAATGCTTCGAGCAGATAAAGAAGCTGTTATCATTCCTTCCGTGGAGTAACCAGGAGAAAGCCGTAAGGTCTAAACCCGGGTTGCCAAAAAAATCCTTTGACATCACTTCTATTGTTCCTTCCGACCCCAGACAGCCTTATGATGTGAGAGACCTTGTAAAATGCATCGTTGACGGATCTGATTTCCTGGAAGTACAGGAGCAGTGGGCAAGAAATATTGTTATAGGTTTCGGAAAAATTGGCGGGGAGACTGTAGGTTTTGTCTGTAATCAGCCGCTGGTTCTTGCCGGTGTTCTCGATGTGGATTCATCTGACAAAGCTGCACGGTTCATAAGGTTCTGTGATGCTTTCAATATTCCCATTATAACCCTTGTTGACCTTCCCGGTTATCTTCCCGGTGTGGATCAGGAACATGCAGGTGTGATACGTCATGGCGCAAAAGTGTTATATGCGTACAGTGAAGCAACGGTACCTAAAATTACTGTGATCATCAGGAAAGCCTATGGCGGAGGGTATATAGCAATGAATTCAAGGCATCTGCGTGCCGACTTTGTATTTGCATGGCCCGGCGCTGAGATTGCTGTGATGGGACCTGAGGGTGCGGCAAACATTATCTTCAGAAAGGAGATCATGTCGGCTGAAGATCCGGAGAAAATGAGAAAACTCAAGATTAAGGAATATAAGGAAAAATTTGCCAACCCTTATGTAGCTGCTGCCAGGGGGTATATTGATTCCGTCATTGAACCTGCAGAAACCCGTATGCTTCTCCATCATGCTGTTGAAGTCTCTGCCCGGAAAGAGATATATCTTCCTAAGAAAAAACATGGAATACCACCCTTTTAATCTATGTCGATATGGTTAAAAAAATGATTAATGAGCCGGATTCAAACATTGAAAATGAATTGTCTGAAATACCTTGTGTTAAAAAGTTAAAATGCAAGATACTTCAGATTGAAGAAACAAAATACAGGACAACTTTTACCAAAAAATTTGAGAACAGGAAAAAGTATCTTCCCGTACCTCCCGGCAGGATCATTTCTACTTTACCGGGAACGGTCCTTGATGTCATGGTAAAAAATAACGAAACTGTAAAAGAAGGTCAGCCACTCATGATCTATGAAGCAATGAAAATGAAGAACAGGGTCATTGTTCCTGTTAATGGTAAAGTAAAAATTCTGAATGTAAAAAAGGGTGATGTGGTATGCAAAGGCCAGTTAATTGCCGAAATTGAATAGACTATCTCCCTGTCTGGCAGAAAGCCGGTACATTGTAGCGATAGAATGATCTGTCCCCATGTATGACCTTTGAAATCTGTTTTGCTGTCTGACCTTTGAAATCTGTCCTCTTGACTAACCTTTGAAATCTATCTTCCGGTGAGAACCGTCACAAAAAGGTTTATTATTTGATGATCCGCAGCGACAGAGGTATGCCGGGCTTTTTGCTTCAATAAGTTTTCCGTCATGGCCCGTAATGGTAAAATTGCCTGTTACTTCCATGGGCCCATTTTTAGTTACCTTGAATTGAGCTTGTTTTTCTTTGTTTTCCATAGTTATTGATTTTATTGGTTAACCTGTAAATCCTGATTTACGGTGTGTTCCATCGCAATAGGGCTGTGTCCGGGAGTGGCCGCAACGGCAAAATGAGGTAATGATCATTGTTTTCAGTTCATTGCCATCTGCATTTATTATTTTAAAAGATCCCTCAGCCAGTATCGGGCCATTTCTCATTAACGATATTTTTACCGGTTCTTCCCTGCGCATTGAAAATACATCTTCGGGCGTGATCTCCTCTTCCTGTGAAGTGTTTTCAGTCTGAGCCGGCTTATCCATGTCTTTATTCCATTTCCAGCTTAGAGCCTGCGTAGGACATTTTTCCACCACCTCAATGATCCTTTCCGTGGAAGCTCCTTTCATATTTACCCATGGGCGCTTCAGAGGATTAAAAACTTCTATTAATTCACGGAAACAGGTGGTGGCATGGATACATTCGGATGGCTTCCAGAAAACGGTTATCTCGCCATTCGTGTATGCTCTGTTTTTGGTATTCATGATAAAATAGCTTTATAAATATTCCAATTCTCTCTTTGTGTCCCTTCGTGAAAACCTTTGTGTCCTTTGTGGTTAAATACGTATTAAAATTAACCACAAAGGACACGAAGTACACACGAAGGAACACAAAGGTAACAGTTTCTTTAAATTTGCCCAGCTTCAATCAGGGTAATGATCATCTCAATTAACTCATCCTCTCCCTGCGGATCATATTCTGATTTCAGGGTTGACCCGAATATTCTTGCAATGGCCTGCCAGAATACGGCCGAGACATTTCCCTTTAAATTCTGTAATACATGGTAGGTTGTATTTCCGGTTTCCCGGTCAATAAGTTTTATCAGTATACGCCCCTGTGTGATAGTCAGTTTTTTTACATCTTCCTCGAATTCGGCACGTATTTTCTTTTCTGTATCCTTTATTAATTCTTTTCTTCTCTTATCGCTATCAATGGCAACCAGTTCCTGATCCAACTCGATAAGTTTAGCCCCTGCAAGCTTGGCGTAGGGGTAGGCAGCTTTTACATTTCTTACCAGTCGCTGATATCTCCAGTAATCCCACCGGTTTTTGTACATATAACCCGGGTAAATATTTACCTCGGGTATTTCAGAGATCATAACGGTGTCGCCATTGATTACAGTAGTCCTGAGTAGATATCTTTCCTTTTGTTTTTCAGTCGGTTGAGAATATGCTTTGAGAAAAACAACAAGAAATAATAATATAAAAGAGATATTCTTCAAATCATTCGGTTTAGTAACAAACGTATTTCTGTTTATTTTGTTTGAATTAAAGTTTCGTTTTTATCTTTTCCGCCTCAATCAGCCAAATGATATAATTGCGTTGTTGAGACACAAAATGTTGAGACAAAACCCATGGCTGTTTTATTGAAACCCGTGGTTTTCTTGCAAAGACGCACAGCCGTGCGTCTCTACAATGCATTCCATCCCCTTCTTTCCCTCCGTCCCCTTTGATCCCTTTGATCCCGTGATCCCGTGATCCCGTGATCCCGTGATCCCGTGATCCCGTGATCCCGTGATCCCTTTACATCATAACCCACAAAATTAATCAAAAACTATTCCAACTTATTATTGCATCTGAACTTTTCAATAGAATTACCGGTTTTGGTGTGCTATTTACTGATTCCTTACAACAGTTAATATGAATTTAATACAAGGTAAAGAATGAATTAACATATAATCCTTCCCCTGAGAGTATAATTAAAGATAAAATAACATTTACGTGATGTAAGGTTTAGATGTAAGTTATTCATTTGTATTACTAAAATAAAGACTACAATTAATTTACAACACTATGCAAAAAGCCTTACTCTCTTTATTTTTCCTGCTTTTCTCACTTTCTCTCTTTCCCCAAAACGGATCCATTGTTGGAACAGTTACAGATGAAACATCAGGGGAGGGACTTATCGGGGCCACCATACTTGTTCAGGGAACTTTTACCGGTACCATTACCGATCTTGAAGGGAAATATCAGTTGAAAAATATTTCCCCCGGCAAATATAATCTTGTCATCTCCTATGTCTCCTACGATAAACAGACTGTAACCGTTGATGTAAATGAAACTGCGCCTGTACAGCTTGATGTGAAACTTAATCCGGTAACCGTATCAGTTGATGAGGTGGTCGTGTATTCGCGAAGAAAAACCGACACCGAATCTGCCATTATTTCAAACGTTAAGATGATGCATGTTATTGCCAACGGCATAAGTGCCGATCAGATAAAGAAATCGCAAGACAGTGATGCTGCTGAAGTAATAAAACGTGTTCCGGGCATAACCGTTTCTGATGGTAAATTTGTAATTGTGAGGGGACTTGCGGAGAGATATAGCCAGATCATGTTAAATAATGCCCCTGCGCCCAGTTTTGAATCCTCCAAAAAAGCTTTCTCCTTTGATGCTGTCCCCAGTGGTATGATCCAGAATATGATGGTTTTTAAAAGTCCGGCACCCGAATTACCAGCCGACTTTGCCGGTTCGGTAATTGACATCATGACACGGGAGTCTGCCGACATAAATGAATTAAAGGTAAGCTGGTCAACAGGATACGTGCAAAATACGAGCTTCATCAGTGATTTTAAAACCTATAAAGGAGGCAAATATGATTTTCTGGGGTTTGACGACGGGATAAGGGAGTACCCTGCAGAACTGCCTCTTACATCCACCATGAGAGACCTGTATGTATGGCCGAATGCCCCGACATATTATCAACGAATGGATTCCCTTCAAACCATCTCACGGGCTTTCAATAATAACTGGGGAACATACAACAGTAAAGTTATACCTGATCAAAGTTTATCGGTTGTCGGTCAGAAGCGAATCCTCCTTGGTAAAGCATCCCTGGGAAATATTACCGCCTTGAATTACAAGTATTCAAGTAATTATAGTGAGATTATCAGGAAAGATTATTTTAATTATGATTTTATTCATGATAAACCAGAATATGCCTATGATTATATTGATTCAAAATATTCAGGAAAGGCAAGTCTGGGAGTTATCCATAACTGGTTGCTTATTTTCGGAAGCAATCAGAGAATTGGTCTTAGAAACATGGTTTATAACCAGGGAGAAGATATTACCACCCTGCGTTCCGGGGCCGATATTTATAATTCGGTGGACAGATTAAACACGAACCTCAGGTTCAATCAGCGGTTTATTTATTCCGGACTGGTTGACGGGAACCACCATTTTAACCATGCTACCCGGGTATACTGGCTCGCCGGTATTTCCTATACTGTGAATAACGATCCTGATAACCGCAGGTACAGCTATACACGGCCACTGCACTCACCCGATTCCATCCCTTATGAATTTGTGGCGGATGTTACTCCCAGTGTTTATTACGGGGGAAGAATAACACAGAAGCTCAGGGAGAGGAATTATTCCCTAAAGATGGATATTACCAGAGATATCTATTCCACTTTTTCCGATCATCCCCTTCAGTTCAAAGCCGGGTTTTTATTAGATACAAAGAGCAGGGACTTTAATACCAGGCTGATTGGGCTGGTTGCCCCAAGGGGCACAAGTCCAGGCCGGCTTAGAGTCGGCAGCCTGGAACAACCGGCAGAAGTGCTGCTGGCAGATTCCAACTTCTATTATAATCCGGTGAATCCCAATATTACCGGTTTTATGTACAGGGATGGCACAGTAATAGTTAATTCCTACACTGCTCACGATGACCTGCAGGCAGGTTATGCCGGATTGAAAATACCGGTGGGCAATATAATTGATATATATGGAGGAATGAGGATGGAGCGTTTTAACCGGCTTATTACCGACTGGTACAGGAAAGATTATGATGAAAATGGCAGGGTTATTAATGACTCCCTCGATATAACTTCCGATACCCTTAATTTCTATCCTTCAGTTAGCCTGAATCTAAAATTAAATAAGAAACTCAACCTGAAATTTTCTTATGGAAAAACAATTAATCGTCCTGAATTCAGGGAAAGCTCTCCAAGCTATTACGAAGATTTTGATGAGGTAGCCATTTATTATGGTAATCCGGATCTGGTTGCTGCCATGATTAATAATTATGATCTGCGCCTCGAATGGTATCCTGATCAGGGAGAAGTAATTTCACTGGCTGTTTTTTACAAGGACTTTACCAATCCGATAGAAATGTTTAAAATCCCTGCCGGTACAGGATGGAATTATAAACCTTATAATACTGAACACGCCGTAAGCAAAGGACTGGAACTGGATATGAGAAAATCACTTATGTTTTTGCAGGATATCCCTCTGATAGGCTTGCTGAAAGATATTACGGCAGTATTCAATGCATCCCTTATTCAAAGCAGCATTCATACCTCCAAACCTATAGCACGCGATTCCGTGAGGATCATGCAGGGGCAGTCTCCTTATATAGTTAACATGGGACTCTTCTATAATAATCAGGAAACAGGGTTAATGGTTAGTCTGAACTACAATCGTATTGGCGACCGTATAGTGTATGCCGGAACTCCCGTTAATCCCCATGTATGGGAACTTGGGAGAAATTCGGTTGACCTCACCCTGGATAAAAAATTCGGAAATAGTCTTGACCTTAAACTCGGACTGAAAGATATTACCAGTAATCCGGTGCATTTCGCGGAATACTATGGGGATGATAATAGTATTCAACTGACCAAACTCAAATACATACCTAACCGGAAGATCAACATTGGTCTCAACTGGACTTTCTGAGAGGAGATTCCTCACTAATCGTTCGGGATGACAGCATTCGCCTCTTATTCAGTGATGGGGCTGTCCAAAAAGTCAAAGACAGCTTTTTTATTGAAAAAAAGACTGTTTTAACCTATACAGCATATTGTTCCCTTCATCGACGCTGTCCGGCTGAAAAACGCCCGACAGGTCTAACTTCTGGTAATAATTACCAATTTGTAAAACCTGGCTGGCTCTGCCACGAGTCATCTGAAGCTGTCGCGAAAGATGAGCGTTGAATAGGGAATACAAAACACAAAGGTGAACACAAAGTTTGTCATAAAGGACTTTTTGGACAGCCTCTTCCTGCCACTCATCCGGATTGTCATTCCGATTAGTGAGGGATCTCCCCCTTATTTAAGACATTGCCCTGTCATCTTAATATTGAGACCCGGCAAGGAACTTAAGACTCAGGGTTAAAATTATGTTGAATCAAAGATTTATTATATCAAGCTCACATTAAATTAATGTTACCCTAACCTTCTAAAAGGATTCAAACTTAAAATTAAAATAATAAAATCTAAATGTTCAGTTATTCTTCCGAATATACTTTTATCCCGTCAGATAATGTAAACTTTTTATTCATTAAATCATTAAAACTATGAGAAATTTAATTTTACTATGCGCGGCATGTACGTTAACTGTTGCTCTTAACGGACAGAGTATCAATGACTCCTTTTTTACAAAGGTTAGTTACATCGGTGCATTCAACGAAGATGTCGACTGGACTTCAGGATGGGCGGAATGGGACCCTGTGAACAAAGAGTATCCTGATCCGGCACAGACGAAAGGTAATGGTGTTTTCACCGAGCCGGGAGGAATTAAGATATCATCAGATGAAACATGGAGTGGAAACCTTAAACTTGATGGCTGGGTTTACGTGGAGGACGGTGCTACACTTACCATCTCTCCGGGAACCATTATCAGGGGAACGGAACGAAGTGCGCTTATCATTAAAAGGGGAGGGAAGATAAATGCTGCCGGTACTTCAGATTCTCCTATCGTATTCACTTCTGACCAGGGTGCAGGGTTTCGCGGCTCAAGCAACTGGGGAGGTATTGTGATTTGCGGTAAAGGTATAGTAAATACCGCCGGGGGAGAAAAGATAACTGAAGGCGGAGTAGGGGTGTATTATGGCGGAACAGACAATAATGATAATTCAGGGATAATGAAATATGTAAGAATTGAATTTCCGGGTTATGAAGTGGCTACAGGGAGTGAATTGAATGGACTGTCTCTCTGCGGTGTAGGTGCGGGTACCACTTTGGAATATATTCAGGTATCCTATTCCGGTGATGATGGGTTTGAATGGTGGGGAGGCGCAGTGAACGCAAAATACCTCATTGCCTATAAAACGGAGGATGATGATTTTGATACGGACAATGGATATTCGGGAATGGTGCAGTTTGGATTGATATTGCGCGATGCTGAAATTGTTGATACTGATACAGCCAATGGTTTTGAATCGGATAACGATGACGGCGGGAATGATGTACAGCCTTATACTCATGCCATATTTTCCAATATAAGTGCTTTCGGCCCTTCTATCACAAGTACGGATCCGGCCACACTACAGAAAAATCACAATGAAGGATCGGCAATGCGTATAAGAAGAGCTTCCAGGTTACGTGTTTATAATTCAGTATTTGCCGGCTGGGGACGCGGATTACGCATTGAATCATCATTATCATGGACAGCAGCACAGGCAGATATGCTTACGGTACAGAATAGTATTATTGCAGGAGTACGCAATGACTGGTTTCGTACTGACGTTTCCGGTGTCAGCGCTGATGATATAAGAAACTGGTTTCTTGATTCTTCCAGAAAAAATGATACCATTTTACTCGCTGCCGACCTGAAGATAACTCATCCATTTTCTTTTACCGGTCCTGATTTCAGACCACAGAATGATTCGCCGGTATTGAATGCTTCAAACTGGTATTTTTCAACAGGAAATAATGAATTTACCAGTATAAATAATCAATCCGAATGGAGAGCATATCCGAATCCATTTACAGGTATAACATATATTCATCTGCAAATTGAGGAAACCAGTGAGGTAAAAGCTGAAGTATATGATATTAAAGGCAAGCTGGTGAAGGTACTGTATAAGGGAGTAATGACACCCGGAACCGGAAGTCTCGAATTTAATGCTTCGGATCTTCCAAAAGGTTTCTATATCGGGAGAATAACTGCAGAAAATAATACTTATTTTGTGAGGATGATTTCAAAGTAAAAGAATCGAAATATCCGGCAGTTTCCTTATTGTGCCTTTGTGTAACCCTTTGTGTCCTTTGTGGTTAACCTTTATAACGCATTTAACCACTAAGGACACAAAGGACATCACAAAGGTACACAAAGGATAGCACAAGGGAATACAGTTGCTCAATCATTTAACCAGGGCAAAAACATAACCATGCCGCAACGCAACCACTTAACCACCTAACCACTCCTCACACCATCCCCAGCACCGCCTTTACCACATTTTCCGCACCTGTCCCAATCTGCTCAATGGTCGAATCAAGCATATAGCAGGGTGTGGTGATCAGCTTGTTTTTACGGTCGATTACCACCTCGCCGTGTAGTGTTTCTTTATGCTTCGCCCCTGTTTTTTCAATGGCTGTTATGGTCGCTTTATCATTACCAATGGTTAATTCTGCATCTCCTATTACTTTTGCCAGCAGAACAGGGGATATACATAATGCACCTATTGGTTTTCCTGCCTTGTAGGTTACTTTGATACATCTTTCCACCTCGGGATGAATATGGGCATCAGGACCTTTAAATGCCCAGTCTGACAGATTTTTGGCAGCACCGAATCCACCGGGAAAAATAACGGCATCAAAATCTTTTGCATCATAATTACTGAGAGGTGAAATATTGCCACGGACAATCCTTGCCGATTCAACCAGTACATTTCTTTTTTCATTCATCTCCTTTCCGGTAAGGTGGTTGATCACATGATGCTGGGGCATGTCGGGTGCAAAACAATCATAATGCGCACCCTGACGGGAAATGGCATAAAGTGTCAATACGGATTCATGAATCTCAGAGCCATCATAGACCCCGCATCCTGAAAGAACTACTGCAATTTTTTTTGTTTTAGCCATAATTCCGGTATTTTTAAGTTTTCTTCCACAAGTTATTAAAAAAATGCAAAATAACCTAAAACGAACTTTCATTGCAATTCGGGTTTTTCCTGACCGTAATTTTCTAAATGAATACCAAAGGATACGAACCCTGCTCCAGACTGAATCTATCCGCTGGGTTAAACCCGAAAATTTCCATATTACCCTTCGTTTCCTTGGTGACACTTCTGAACAGGAAATAGGCAACATTTCAAACATGCTGGACAAAGGATTATCTGACGTAGCATCTTTCAGTTTTGATATAAAGGGTATGGATGTTTTCCGTAGTATAAGATACCCGCGCGTATTGTGGTTAGGGTTGACCAATACACATGATTTACTTAAACTAAAAACCAGGGTTGATGAATCGTTGGGTTATCTCCTAAAAGAGCAGGAAAACAACACATTCAGTCCTCATCTTACCCTGGGCAGAATGAAACGCATCATGAACAGGGAAATATTCAGAGAGCTGATAAACGACTACAGGGATCATGAATTTCTAAAGGTGCAGGTTAATAAAGTATTGTTTTTTGAAAGTGTGCTTAATAAGCAAGGGGCAACCTATAAGGTTATTTCAGAACATACGATTTGGTGATGTGGTGATTTGTCGATTTGGTGATTTGTCGATTTGGTGATTTGGTGATTTGGTGATTTGGTGATTTGGTGATTTGGTGATTTGGTGATTTGGTGATTTGGTGATTGAAAGGGAATTACTCAATTACTCAATTACTCAATTACTCAATTACTCAATTATTCTCTCTTCGCCTAAGTTGATTTGTCCCCGTGATCCCTCAACAGGGCAAAGAACTTAACTTTTTGCCCCTACATAACCACGCACCCACTAAACTCCCTTCCCCCTCAATATCGTCAACACCGTATACAACATGATCTTAAAATCCATAAAAAGCGACATATTCTGGATATACAACAGATCGAACTGAAGCCGCTGTATCATCTCGTCAATATTTTCAGCATATCCGAATTTAACCTGTCCCAGTGAAGTTATTCCCGGTTTAACCTTATGAAGATGGACATAATGAGGTGCCTTTTTAATAATCTGGTCAATATAGTACTTTCTCTCCGGCCGGGGGCCCACAACCGACATTTCACCCTTAAGGACATTAAGAAAATTAGGAATTTCATCAAGCCTGAATTTTCTCATAAAACGTCCTATTTTTGTCAGCCTGTCATCATCCCTGCTGGCAAGCTCCGGGCCGTTCTTTTCGGCATCGGCATACATGGAGCGGAATTTGTATATCCTGAAAGCTTTGCCGAAGCGTCCAATTCGTTCCTGTGAATGTATTACGGGTCCGGGCGAAGTCAGCTTTATTCCAACAGAAAGTACCATTATGACAGGTGATAAAAAAAGTAATACAAGAACCGAGATGAAAATGTCAGAGAGATGTTTAATATTTTCCTGCCATACAGGCATAAGATCATGCGTAACCTGTATCAGTGGTGCGGAAAAAATATCCGGCATCTTTACCTTACCGAGGAGAATGTCGTTCATACCGGGTATTGCTTTAATATTTATATCATATGGGGCCAGCCTGTTCAGAATGTCACCCATCCGGTGTTGTTCATCAGGTTCCAGCGCAATGATCACTTCTTCGATATTATTTTTTTCCAGGATTTGTTTAATATCATCCAGGCTGCCAAGTACCGGAACAGTACCTTTCTCCGGATAATGATCCTGTGGTTTTGTATATACAAAACCGGAAAGCCTGCTTCCTGTTGTTTTATTATGGTTTTTTAATTCAGCACAGAAGTGTAAAGCCTGGTGGCTGTTTCCAATAATTAATGTATTAAATGCAATCTGCCCTTTCTGTATTTTGAAGACCGAAAAAGAAGTTAATATAAACCGGGGAATGACAGTTAAAGTGAAATGTAAAGCAAAATATACGGCAAAAAGCAGGTAATAATCACGGTGAGTTTCTATAACATCATCCAGAATAAGAATAAAGAAAAGGACAATGATGCCTCCTGTGCTTTGCAGAAAGGACTGGACTATATCCTTCAATCTTGATTTCCTGAAAATATCTTTGTAATATCCTGAAAGATAATAAATTAAAATCCAGAATATGGGTATGATCAGCATGCCCAATATCAGTTTTGTCTCTGCTTCAAGCGGGACGAGGTATCCCAGACTTCTGGGCTCAATATATAAACGCCTGAATGCATAAAAACAAAACCAGGCTATGGAAGCAGTAATATAGTCTGAGATGATATATTTAAATATCTGTTGTTTACTCTTCATCCGGAGGATAATAATTGCAATTTTTATGTTTCAGGATACTTAACAAAAATAAAAACCTGCAGAAAGATACAGTAATTCTTCCCTAAAAAAGTTCCTTAAGATAATAAATTAATCTTCAACCGGAGCAGGATGGATCTGATGCAATATTCCCGATGCTAACTGGTGCGCAACAATCCCGCTGCTAATCCGGTTCTCAGAACTATTTCTGCCGGTAATTGATTTATAAAACTTTGTCAGCACATCTTCATTATTCTGCCGGCAGGCATAACTTAAACTTTTATTCTTTATTTCATCGGGGTGGGATTGTATTATGAGAAATTCATTTTTTGACGGATCAATGGTTATCATTCTGTCATGACCGAATATTTCCAGTTTCTCATATTCTTCCTTAAAACAACTGCTGATATTAAGGTGTGCAGATGTGCCGTTTTCAAACTGAATATTTACATCCAGGATCCGTGGTTCGGTTGAGCACACAGGTATTCCCGTGACATAATATTTTACCGGATTTACCGGGTTTAATTCTACTATGAGATAAATATACCTGTATAGCGCACTGAAGATGGTGAAATTTTCCCGGGCTGGTTTTGCAGTAATTTGTGACTTTAGAAAAATATATTCGGGTCTGAATATATATTCTCGTATTTTTTGTTTAAGTACTCCATTAAGTGTTTTATGATGGAGATTTAGGATCACACCGGCTTCATCCGCTATCTTGGTCAGTTTTTTCAGTTGGGGACAGGACAGTGTGAGATCAGGAAGTATCAGCACATGTCTGGATTTTTTCAGAAACCTGCTGATGAGATCAAAACATTCTCCTGCTTTATCCGTAACAATCAGCGCATCACTTGTTTCATGGAGTTTCTCATAAGGAATACTGTAAGCTTCTATTGAGAATGAGCCGGAGTGACTGTCAGTCTTATGATTATGAAGGTGAACTCCGGTTATTATAAATTCAGGATGATCCATTATGATTTCCATATAATGCCGGAGAAATTTTTCGGATCCTGTTAATGCTGTTCTGATCATTATCAAACACTTAACTGCAAACATAAAATAATTGTTAATTACTTGGGATAATTTAATTTTCAACTTATTAACTTTTTATGTTGATAAAGTTAAATTTGTGTAATTGTTTAAAGAGATGACAGAAGACAGTTACCGTCATAAGGGGTTAAGGAAAAAACTTGTTGAACAGCTGGCAGGCAAAGGGATTTCAGATGAAAGGGTTCTTGCCGCCATTGGAAGAGTTCCCCGGCATATTTTCATGGACAGTAGCTTTATAAGGTTTTCTTATGCAGATCAGGCCTTTCCCATTGGTGCAGGTCAGACCATATCTCAACCGTACACTGTGGCTTTTCAGACAGAGTTACTGAATGTTCAGCCCATGGAAAAAGTACTGGAAATTGGCACCGGATCGGGATACCAGGCAGCTATCCTGATAGAGATGGGAGCCAGGGTGTTTTCTGTTGAACGCCAAAAGGAACTGTATGTAAAATCACAGGATGTGCTTGGAAAACTTGGGTATAAAGCCCGCTTTTTCTATGGCGACGGATACGAGGGAATACCTGCCTATGCCCCGTTTGATAAGATACTGATAACCGCCGCAGCTCCCGATATACCGGAAAATCTTGTGAAACAATTAAAGCAGGGAGGCATTATGGTGATGCCCCTGGGAGGAAGTATGGGGCAGACCATGGTAAAACTTGTTAAGGAGGAAGGAGATAATTATTCACTATCAAGACACGGGGCTTTTGTTTTTGTTCCTATGCTGAAAGGAAAGGTCAATTAAACAGGCAATTTTTAATTTGAGATGATACATATTGAGAGACTGGTTTTCAATCCTTTTCAGGTAAACTGTTATGTCCTGTACGATCATAAAGGTGCCTGCATCATTGTTGATCCTTCAGCCTATTTTGAGAAGGAAAAGAACGAATTAACCCGTTATATTGAAAATAATAACCTCACCCCTGCATTAATTATCAACACTCATGGACATGTGGATCATATTCCGGGCAACAGGTTTTTAAAGGAAAAATATGGCATACAGGTTGCCATGCATAAAGCTGATATGGGTTTGCTTGAGAATGCGGTTAAACAGGGGTTGATTTTCGGATTTCACATACAGAAACCAGACAACCCGGATATTTTTCTCGAAGATAAACAGATATTGCCGGTGTTCGAAACGCCTCTGGAGATAAGGCATACCCCAGGACATTCCCCCGGTTCGGTTATCATTTATTCCCATATAGATAATTTTGTTGTTACAGGGGATGTGTTATTTGATGGCAGTATCGGTAGAACAGACTTTCCGGGGGGGAGTTATAACAGCCTGATAAAAAGTATCCGGGAAGAGATACTTTCATTGCCGGATGAAACTGTGGTGTATCCCGGGCATGGAGTATCAACGACCGTGGGGGAGGAGAGGAGGAATAATCCGTTTCTGCAGGGAAATATGTAAACCACGGAACACAAAGGAACACTTTGCGCCTTTGCGCCTTTGCGTTTTTTTAATTTAACGAACTATTGTAAGGGAAATATTTATATTTTAAAATTAAAAAATGCTCACTGACAAATTTATTGACCGTCACATTGGTCCCGGTAAAGAGGATGAGGCTGCCATGCTTGCCGAAATTGGCGTCAGTTCCCTCGATGAATTGATAAGCCAGACTATTCCAGCCAATATTTTGCTTGAGAATCCACTCCGGCTTCCCGGCGGTATCTCCGAATATGAATATTTAAAGAGGATCAGGGATATCGGTCGGAAGAACAAAATATTCCGCTCCTACATCGGGCAGGGTTACTATAATACCATAAGCCTGCCTGTGATCCGGAGGAACATTCTCGAGAATCCGGCATGGTACACTTCATATACTCCTTACCAGGCTGAAGTTTCCCAGGGAAGGTTGGAAGCCCTGCTGAATTTCCAGACCATGATCACTGATCTCACCGGGATGGAAATTGCCAATGCTTCATTACTGGATGAAGGCACTGCTGCTGCTGAGGCGATGATAATGCTTTTCGGGCTCAGATCTAAGGAGGCTGTTAAGGACGGAAGGAACAAATTTTTTGCTGACAGGAAGGTTTTTCCGCAAACCCTTGAGGTTATAGCTGGTCGCGCACAATCCCTGGGGATAGAAGTAGTTTTGGGTGACAGCAGTACATTTGGTTTTGATGCAGATGTCTTTGGTTGTCTTTTGCAATATCCTGATGCTGACGGTTTTGTGCCTGATTACAGAGAGTTTGTAAATAAAGCCCATGAAAAAGGTATGCTTGTAACGGTGGCTGCTGATATAATGAGCATGGTGCTGTTATCTCCCCCGGGCGAATGGGGTGCAGATGTGGTGGTCGGATCAACACAGCGTTTTGGGATCCCCCTGGGATACGGAGGCCCTCATGCTGCATACTTTGCCACAAGGGAACTATATAAACGTAATATTCCCGGCCGGATTATCGGCGTTTCTGTTGACAGGCACGGTAATCCGGCACTACGAATGGCACTGCAGACCAGGGAACAACATATTAAAAGAGAAAAAGCAACTTCCAATATTTGTACTGCACAGGCATTGCTCGCAACAATGGCAGGAATGTACGCTGTTTATCACGGGGAAGAAGGATTAAAAAGAATTGCAGGTAATATTCATACTGCTGCTGTTCATCTAAATAATGGATTGCAGAAACTCGGATATAAACAATACAATACTGTTTTCTTTGATACTTTAAAAATTGAACTTCCCGGCGGACTTTCAAGTAGCCGGATTCATGAAATAGCGGCAGAGAAAGAAATAAACCTGAGACATACCGGTAATACAACGGTAGGAATAAGTATGGATGAAACGGTAACAGAAGCCGATCTTAATGATATCCTTGAAGTCTTTGCCCTGGCAGTTAAGAGAAAGTACGAAATTATTGCAGAAGCAGAGCCTGTACAGATTATCCCTGCTAACCTGCGGCGTACAACAGGCTTTTTAAAAGCCAGTGTTTTCAGGATGAATCACACGGAAACAGATATGATGCGCTATATAAAGATGCTGGAAAGGAAAGATATTTCCCTCGCGCATTCCATGATATCTCTGGGTTCCTGTACAATGAAACTTAATGCGGCATCTGAACTTATGGCTTTCCTATGGCCTGAATTTTCATCACTGCATCCTTTTATTCCCCTTAGTCAGGCTGAGGGATATCTGCAATTACTCAGTGAACTTGCGAATGATCTCCGGGTGATCACAGGCCTTGATGAAGTATCCTTTCAGCCGAATTCCGGGGCGGCGGGAGAATATACAGGACTGATGGTTATCAGGGCATATCATGAGAAAAAAAATGAATCCCATCGCAATGTAGTTCTTATACCTGCTTCTGCACACGGAACAAATCCTGCAAGTGCCGTCATGGCAGGAATGCAGGTCGTGGTGGTGGATTGCGATGAATATGGTAATGTGAATACAGGAAAACTCAGGGAGCTGGCTGAGTTGCACAAAGAAAAGCTTGCAGCGCTTATGATAACCTATCCCTCCACTCATGGTGTTTTTGAGGAGAGTATAATGGAGATGACAGACATAATACACAAAAACGGGGGACAGGTATATATGGACGGGGCAAATATGAATGCCCAGGTAGGCCTTACCAATCCTGGCAGGTTAGGAGCTGATGTATGTCATTTGAATCTCCATAAAACCTTCGCTATACCCCATGGCGGAGGAGGCCCGGGTGTAGGTCCCATTGCTGTGGCAATGCACCTTGTGGAATTCCTTCCTGTACATCCGCTATTGGAAACAGGTGGAATTAATGGTATTCACCCGGTATCATCCGCTCCGTTCGGAAGCGCAAGTATACTTACAATATCACATGCCTATATGAAAATGGCCGGTGGAGAAGGATTAACAACAGCCACGAAAATAGCCATATTGAACGCTAACTACCTTGCAGCAAGACTTAATCCCTATTTTCCGGTATTGTACAAGGGAACGAAAGGACATGTGGGACATGAGATGATTGTGGACTGCCGGCCATTTAAGCAGGAAACCGGCATCACAGAGCTGGATATAGCTAAACGACTTATGGACTATGGGTTTCACGCACCGACACTCTCATTCCCCGTTCATGGAACATTAATGATTGAACCCACAGAGAGTGAGTCACTGAAAGAATTGAACCGTTTTACAGATGCGATGATCTCAATTTACAATGAGATAATGGATGTTAAAGAGCAAAGGGCAGATAAGGAAAACAATGTGCTGAAGAATGCTCCTCATACAGCAGTTGAAGTTACTTCCAATAGTTGGGAGCATCCTTACAGCAGGCACCAGGCAGCATTCCCTTTAAACTGGGTTAAGGAAAACAAATTCTGGCCTGCTGTTGCACGTGTGGACGATGCCTACGGCGACAGGAACCTTGTATGTTCTTGTCTGCCAATTGAAGAATACAGAAGGAATATGTAATAATCAAAGTCAGAGATGCTGTTATTTTCAAATGCCAAAATTAATCTCGGACTACGGGTGGTTGAAAAACGACCTGACGGGTATCATAACATTGAAACTATTATGATTCCTCTTGGTTTTGCCGATCTCCTTGAGTTCACTGATGATGGCAGTCAGGAGGTGACATATACTAATACTGGGTTACAGGTTAACTGTGCTGAGAATGAGAATCTGGTTATTAAAGCATATCATCTGATAAGAGAAGACTTTAATATACCGGGCATAAGCATTCATCTTCATAAACTTATTCCACCCGGCGCAGGCCTCGGAGGGGGTTCTTCGAACGGGGCATATATGCTCAGGGGACTTAATGAGCATTTTAACCTGGGTTTGGATGATTACAGGCTCGAGAAGTATGCAGCCATGCTGGGAAGCGATTGCCCTTTATTTATAAGAAACACTCCTTGCCTGGCGAGTGGCAGGGGAGAAAAACTCATTAATATTCAGTTGCCGCTAAAGTTTTATCTTGTTCTGCTTTATCCGGGATTTCCTGTTTCAACCGGAGAGGCTTATAAGGGTATCATTCCACATAAAGAAGAAATTTCACTTACTGAAGTATTGAAAATCAATCCTGATAATTGGAAAAATACGTTGAAAAACCAATTTGAGGACACCGTATTTTCATTATATCCCCGGTTACAGATTTTAAAGTCATCACTTTATAACCATGGTGCATTTTACGCATCAATGACCGGCAGCGGTTCTGCTGTTTACGGCTTGTTCAGGGAGAAACCTGCTTTGAGCAAGGAGTTGGAAGAGATAAGGATTTGGGAAGGGGAGGTATGAGTGGTTATGTGGTTATTGGGTTATTGGGTTATTGGGATATTAGGTTATTAGGTTATTGGGTTATTATGATATTGCAATTATCCAGTGATCCCGTGATCCCGTGATCCCGTGATCCCGTGATCCCTTGATCCCTTACGCATAGCATAATATGTGTCTTCGTAACCACGTAACCACTTAACCACGTAACCACTTTTTCAACACCTGTTAATTATAACTATGCCCTCATTGTGGAAAAAGTGGTAAATAAATCATTTCTTTTACCCGTTACTAATCACTACATTTAGGCGTAAAAAAAAATACAATGGCACAGAAAAAAGGCTCTCCTCAACAGTCTGGTATAGAAAAGTTAAACAATGATTATGGAAGGGTTCCTCCGCAGGCCGTAGACCTGGAAGAAGCTGTTCTTGGTGCCATAATGCTTGAAAAAGACGCTGTAATTGCTGTGATGGACATTCTTAAGCCGGAGAGTTTTTATAAGGAAGCGCACAAGAAAATTTTTCAGGCTATTATTGACCTTTCCCAGAAACATGAGCCTATCGACATATTAACTGTTACTGAGACATTAAAAAAGTCAGGACAACTTGAAGAAGTCGGAGGTGCGGTATACATAACACAGCTTACCAGCAGAGTGGCTTCTGCCGCACATCTTGAATTTCACGCACGAATTATCACCCAGAAATATATACAGAGGGAACTTATACGTGTCACCTCTGAAATTCAATCAAAAGCTTTTGATGACAGTCAGGATGTTGATGAACTTCTTGATTTCTCCGAGCAACAGCTTTTTGATATTGCAGAGGGTAATATAAAGAAAGAAACGGTTAAACTAAGCAAGCTTATTCAGGAGGCTATTAATCAGATTGAAGAGGCATCAAAAAGAGAAGATAAACTCAGTGGTGTGCCATCGGGTTTTACCAAACTTGATCGCATCACTTCAGGATGGCAGAAATCCGATCTCATTATTATAGCAGCACGTCCTTCCATGGGGAAAACAGCTTTTGTGCTTTCTATGGCAAGGAGTATAGCTGTGGAACATCACCGGCCAATTGCTGTCTTCTCCCTCGAAATGTCTTCATTGCAGTTAACCAACAGGCTTATTGTAACTGAGACCGAACTTCCTGCCGATCGCATACGGAACGGCCGTCTTGAACCCTGGGAATGGGAACAGCTGGATCTGAGAATAAAGAACCTTGTCGAAGCACCTATATTCATTGACGATACAGCTGCGATCTCCATTTTTGAGCTCAGGGCTAAATGCAGGAGGCTGAAAAATCTTTATAACGTGCAGGCTATTGTTATTGACTACCTCCAGCTTATGAGCGGAAGTACTGATATGAAAGGAAGCAGGGAGCAGGAGGTAAGCAATATATCCCGTTCACTGAAGGGCATTGCTAAGGAACTTGATGTGCCTATAATTGCACTTTCACAGTTAAACCGAGGTGTTGAACTAAGGGGCGGAAACAAAAAACCCCAGCTTTCTGACCTGAGGGAATCCGGAGCTATTGAGCAGGATGCGGACATTGTGATCTTTATTCACCGTCCTGAAAAATATGGTTTTGATATGGATGATAACGGGAACTCACTAAAAGGTATCGCACAGATCATTGTAGCAAAGCACAGAAACGGTGCTGTGGGAGAAATAAGCCTCAAATTCAGGGAGGAGTTTGCCAAATTTTCAGATTTGGATGCCGTTGAACCTATATACGATGATTTTGATGAATCTCCTGTGGTAACTATTGGTTCTAAAATGAATGCTGAAAATTCAGGAGATAGCAGTAGCTCAGACATTAGCTTTAATACAGGTTTTGAAGATCAGCCATTTTGACAGGCAGGAGTAAATGTAAAGAGGATATTACCATTGAAGAAGATCTGACATCCATGATTCAAATTCCATTTCTTCCTCAGTAAACAAATCATCATAGATCCAGTTTGTCTCTAACATCCAGCTCTCGAAATTCAAATCCTCTTCCATAAATATTTCGGGTGTCATTGAAATCTCATTTTTTGGTGCTGACCAGTTTTCCGGATGCAGCATCCAATCTTCAAATTCCAGCCTTTCTTCAATTGCAAATAAATCTGATAAGGGTGAATGATGAAAAATGCTTATGACCTCAGGAGTGTTGTGGGTAATCATTTCGCTTTCAAATGACGTCAACTCGTTATTGTTAAATGAAAACTGTGAAAAGATATTCATGCTGAAAATAATTGACACGAGGACTGCAATTAATCCCTTTCTGCTGATTCCGATAATATCACTGATTGTTTTCATGACCTTATTTTTTACTGGTTATTAGATAATCAGTTCATCATGAGTTGTGCCAAAGCTTGCAAGTAATTAAAATACTGAACTATACAATGGATGATTTTGATATTATGTGAATTAAATTCTGAACGCTTATGCAACACGTGGTGTACGAAAACGGACAATTGAAAAGATTGTATTATGTGTCGGAAATCAGGAATCAAAACCGGAGATAACTATTACAAATTCTCCTTTTATCGTTTTTTGTGAAAAGAAGGTAATAAGTTCTTCCAGACTACCGGTAATAGTTTCCTCATGGATTTTGGTTAATTCCCTTGAAATGGACGCCTGTCTGTCATTACCAAATGCTTCTGCAAAAAGATGAAGTGTTTTCAGGAGGCGGTGAGGGGATTCAAAAAATATCATTGTACGGACTTCCTCCTTTAACTCGTTAATTTTTTTAGTTCTTCCTTTTTTTACGGGCAGGAATCCTTCAAAGCAGAACCTGTTGGATGGTAAACCGGATTGTATCAGGGCAGGTATAACAGAAGTAGCGCCGGGAAGGCACTCAATGGGGATTTTATTTTTCCTGCATTCCCGTACTATCAGAAATCCCGGATCGGATAAACCGGGTGTTCCTGCATCACTAACAAGTGCAATGGTTTTCCCCGATATTAACTCATTAATTATACTATGCAAGGCATGATGTTCATTATATTTATGGAAGGAGCGAAGGGCACGGGATATTCCGTAATGCTTAAGCAACACGGAAGTTTTACGCGTATCTTCACACAAAATAAGATCGCAGTTTTTAAGAACTTCTATTGCCCTGAAGGTGATATCCCCCAGGTTTCCAATAGGAGTGGGAACAATATAAAGCTTACTCATCTTCCCTGCTGATAAATTTTCTGCGGATAAGAGTCAACAGTTGCTGAACAGGTTCTGACTCCATATCCCAGTCGAGATTTTCAATCAGATAGTTATATGCTTCGTTAAAATTATGGGCATTGTCCAGATTAGTGATGGTTTGCCTGAAGTCTTCCGCATTGCTGTTAAAAAGCTCCCGGATGTAATAGAATTTATCGTTAATTCCAATACTTCCTGCAATGGATTTGATAGGGCTGCTTTGCAGTTTGGAAGTAAGATCAGGTTTTTGTGTCTGTCCTCCCAGCCGGTCATAAACATATCCCCGGTTATCTTTAAAAGTGTCTCCAAGTACAGTTTCAGTTGTTTTGGATTTTTTTTGCTGCTTTTCAACCGGAGGTTTCTTCATCTCAGTCGATGTTGATTCCGGACCTGTTATCGGGGATCTTTCCTCCTTATGATCTTCAGAGTTGAGACTGACCGGAGTCTCATCAGGTTTAATTTCAACTGTTGTATCAGTATCAACTCTTTCTTCTTCTGTTTTCGCTTCCACTTTATTAATCTCTTTTTCAACAGATTTGATCTCCGGCTCTTCTGATACAGTCTTCACTGATACATGTTTTGTTTCCGGAACTTCCCTGTCATGCTCCGGTTCGGTTTCATCCTCAATAAATATAATATCACCGGCAGGTTTTTCAGTTGTGTTCTCTCTCAACATTAACAATATATCATAAATATTTCTCAGTTTGGAAAGAGCAAGGTCAAGTTCAATAGACGGAACAGAAGAATAATTCTTAAAACCATCCACAAGTTTCTCAATATCTTGTATATCTTTTGTTACTATTTCTATGGTGTTTTTATACGTCATGTCAATTAATTGTTAGAAAAGAAGGTAAGGAATGAGAATTTTATAAAACAATAAGTTGTGAGGTTTTTTACCTTTGCAAAAATAAAGATAATATTTAATATTACCTTTATCAGGAAGGAGCAGGTTTTAAACATACCGGCGGTTTAAAACAAACAACTTCCGGCAATCAGAATTACAATCCTAAAAGCGGGATAATTAGTAAAGCAAACTGTAAGATTATGCAACAATTTAGCACCGGTGAATTAGCTGCAGCTGTTTCCGGTAAATTATCAGGGAACAAAGATATTCTTTTCACTTCAATCTCAGTTGACAGCCGAACCATATCATTTATTTCATCTCCGGTATTTTTTGCTCTGCAGGGAAGAAACCGTGACGGACATACTTTTATTGATGAACTGGTGAGGAAGGGAATTAAGGTCCTCGTTGTTGACAAATCATTCGATATTTCGGTTTACCCTGATGACATCACTTTTATCATTGTGAAAGATACTCTTGCAGCACTTCAGCAGTTTGGCGCATTTGTCAGATACAAATATACAGGGAAGGTCATAGGTATTACCGGTTCAAACGGGAAAACCATTGTTAAGGAGTGGCTCTACCAGGTGCTAAAGAATTACATACCGGTTTTCCGGAGTCCTTTGTCATATAATTCCCAGTTAGGTGTTCCTCTTTCATTATCTCTGATTGAGAACACTTATAAAATATCTGTTATCGAAGCCGGCATATCTCTTCCCGGAGAGATGGAAAGGCTGGAGAGTATTATTAAACCCGATATAGGACTATTAACCAATATTGGGGAAGCACACCAGCAGAATTTTGAGTCTGTAGAACAAAAACTCGAAGAGAAACTGAAGTTATTTACCCGTTGTAAAACAGTGATCTACTGCCGTGATCATAAAACTGTTCATGAGAAAGTTTCCTCATTCCTCCCTGAGTCAGTAAGAAAAGTTTCATGGGGAAGCTCACCTGATGCCGATTACCGGATCACTGCTATTAACCGTGAAGAGTCGGGAACTTATGTTTCCATGGAAGGGATAGATGACAAGTTATTTATTCCTTTTTTAGATAACGCCTCGGTGGAGAACGCGATGCATGTTGTTATACTATCTCTTGTACTGGATGTAAGTAAAGAATTGATTATCAGGTCATTACAAAAGATTGAACCGATTGAAATGAGACTTGGGCTTCATAAAGGTTTACACTCCTGCACCCTGATTAATGACAGCTATAATTCGGATATTCAATCTGTTAAAAATTCACTGGACCTCCTGATGCAGCAAAACCAGCATAAGGAAAAGATGGTTATACTGTCTGACATTCATCAGAGCGGGAAGTCGGAGCAGGAATTGTACACAGAGATCAGTTTTATTATTAAAGCTAAGAATATTGACCGGTTTATTGGTATTGGCCCCACTATTGGCGTATATAAAGAATACTTTAAAGAGAACTCACTTTTTTTCAGCGATACAAAAGCTTTTATTGCTTCCGGTATCTGGACAGGCTTTAAAAATCTGGCAATTCTGGTAAAAGGATCAAGGACATTTGAGTTTGAAAATATAATTACCGTATTGCAGGAACAACAACATCATACCTTACTTGAGATCAATCTCACATCTCTTATATCCAATCTTAACATTTACCGGTCATTACTAAAACCTTCCACACGTGTTATGGCGATGGTTAAAGCTTTCTCCTATGGAAGCGGAAGTTATGAGATCGCCAACAAGCTTCAGTTTCATAAGGTTGATTATCTTGCAGTTGCCTATACTGATGAGGGAGTGGAACTTAGAAAAAACGGCATCACCCTTCCCATTATGGTGATGAATCCTGATCCCTCTTCTTTCTGGACTATTGTTGATTACAGGCTCGAGCCGGAGATGTACAGCCGCCACATACTACAAGCATTTCAAAAGTTTGCTGACAACCACGGGTTAAAGGGGTATCCCATTCATATTAAACTTGACACAGGGATGAACAGGCTGGGTCTCGGAAAAAATGATATCTCAGTATGGTTGAATTTATTACCCTCTGATCTTACAGAGATTGTTTCAGTATTTTCACATCTTGCAGCTTCCGGAGAACCTGAACATAACGATTTTACAAAACAACAGATTGCGTTATACCGGGAAATGTGTGATGCTATCAGAAATAAATGCCAAAAGAACTTTCTGATGCATATTCTGAGTTCAGCAGGCATCCCCGGATTACCGGAAGCACAGTTTGATATGGTGAGGCTTGGAATAGGTTTATATGGAGTGAATATGACTGACACACCTGGCCTTATTGAGATAAGTACGTTTAAAACTCATATTTCCCAGATAAGAGAAACAGTTGCGGGAGATACGGTGGGTTACAGCCGCAGGGGAAAGGTAAATGTTCCGGGAAAAATTGCCATTATTCCTGCCGGATATGCTGATGGAATTCCGAGAAGTCTGGGCAACGGAGCCGGTAAATTCCTGGTAAACAAAAAAATTGCACCTGTCATCGGTAACATATGCATGGATATGTGTATGCTGGATATAACCGGAATTGAAGCTAAAGAAGGGGATGATGTAATCATTTTCGGAAAAGAAAACCCGGTGAAGGAAATAGCCAAAGCCGCAGGGACCATCCCATACGAGATACTTACGGGTATATCAGGAAGGGTGAAAAGGGTGTATGTGGAGGAATAGGGACGAGTGACATGTGACACAAAAAGGTTCAAGGTTTCAGTGGTGGTTGAGTAATTGAGTAATTGAGTAATTGAGTAACTAAAGGGATCACGGGATCACGCTATCACGGGATCGGGTGGGGGAGAAATCGATGCCAAATGTATTTTTCTTCGAAATGCCATGCGGTCACACGCAACCACGTAACCACGCAACCACGTAACCACGTAACCACGCAACCACTCAACCACTCGATCCCGTGATCCCTGAACTAACTGAACTCCTCCCTCCTGTACTTCCACCTGTTATGTGTCCATAACCAGTACTCAGGTTTATCTTCAATCGTTTGCTGAAGGAGACTGAAATAGTTATTCATAATTTCCAGCTCCTGCATTTCACCGGGATTATCTGTTACCGGAATGAAAGTGACTTCATAATAACCTCTTCCGGTTCGCTGTGTTTTTTGATATACCACTGCCATATCCAGTTTTCTGGCTATTTTTTCCGGACCGTTGTAAATGGGTGTGTCCTGGTTAAGGAATGTTGTCCAGTAATGTATATTTTTCTTTAACGGGCGCTGATCTGCAAGAAAATAACTCATTGTCAACTTACTTTCCCGGCTTGCTTCCATAAGGTACCGGAGGGTCTTTTCCATAGGTACTGTTTTACCCCCAAATCTTTCCCTGTTCTTTATTAATAACCTGTCGAAGTATTTGTTCTGCAAAGGTTTGTAGATGAATACCGCCTGATGCATGATTTTCCTTTGCACTCCTACAATCCATTCCCAGTTTCCATAATGCCCCATTACTATAATGATACTTTCCCCTTTTTTATACAGGTCATTCAGAATACCGGGATTTTTGTAAATAAATCGTTTTTCTAATTCCTTTACACTCATAAAAGGAAGACAGGCAGCTTCTACGAGTATGTCACAGAAATAGCGAAAAAATTTTTTAGCCGTAATATGAACCTTATCTTTATCCCATTCCGGAAATGCATTCTGAAGGTTGTTATAAACCAGTTTCTTTCTGTATGGAACGATATAGAATACGACATAAAAGAGCAAAGTGGAAATGCCGTATAACCATCTCAGAGGCAGGCGGGTAAAAATCCACACGAGAAAATATGTTAGATAAAAAGTTATGCACTTCATCTATAAGATGGTTTTTGAATTCCAAATTTAATATTTTTTATGCAGCCCTGTGTATTTTTTTAACTTTGCAACTCCATAAACAATGATTAAAAGATGAATTTCTCCCTGACAGAATCCAAACAGGAAACTCTATTTAAATGGCTGATAATAATTCTGTTATTTCCTGCCTTGCTGATTAATCTCGGTCTTATGCCATTTATTCTTGATGAGGCAACCAGGGCTTTGGTGGCTAAGGAAATGATGTTATCGGGAAACTATATTGTACCATCCATTAACGGCGAATTTTATTATAATAAACCCCCGCTTTTTAACTGGATTCTGATATTTTTTTTTAACCTCACAGGCAGTCACACCGAGATAATTACCCGGATTCCGGTGGTTTTATCCTTAATTGGTTTTGCCTGTACGATATATTATACCTTAAAAAAAGAGATCGGAGAAAAGGCAGCTTTTTTAACCGCACTGGCATTAATTACCTGCGGGAGGATTTTATTTTATGATTCCTTTAAAGGGCTGATTGATATTACCTACTCCTGGGTTACATATACTAGTTTCTGGAGTATTTACTATTACAATAAAAAGGGGAAACTGCTCAGGTTGTTTATTGTATCCTGGTTGCTGACAACAGCCGGATTTTTCATGAAAGGTCTTCCATCGCTGGTGTTTCAGGGGATTACACTACTGGTGTTTTTTATTTATACTAAACAGTTCAGGATGCTTTTTTCATGGAAGAGTTTTGCCGGGGGAGGGCTTTTCCTGCTTCTGACAGGCATCTATTTTCTTTTATATTCCCGGTATAATTCCCTGCTGATTTACCGGGATGCATTATGGTCTGAATCTGCCGGCCGCACTGCGGTTTATCACCCCATCAGGGAAAGCATACTCCACTTTATTCTATTCCCTGCCGAATTTATTATGCATTTCCTTCCCTGGACGCTTCTGTTGATCTTTTTAGTGGGTAAAGGAAGATTAAAGGAACTCTTTTCTATCCCCGTTGCACGTTACATGATAATTATTTTTATTTCCAATATATCAGTATACTGGATATCCCCTGTGATATATCCGCGGTATCTTTTTATGTTCCTGCCCCTGTTGTTCGGAACATGCGCATATTCTTATTATGTATTCGGATTGAATACACGGGTTGACAGATATGTATTTCAGCCTGTTCTTTTTATCTTTATTGTATTATTTCCACTCGTACTGATGGTTCTTCCCTTTACCGGCAGGAGCGAATTTCATAGCGATAAAGTAATACCATGGGTGCTGATCACCCTGGTGAGTCTGGTTTTTCCCTGGCTTTTTATAAAGCTGAGATCTCAGCGTATCCTTATATTTATTGCCGTATGGCTGCTGACGAGGGTTGCATTTAATGTCTTTGTATTACCCGACCGGCTAATGACCGGCAGAGATATTTACTGGAAGGAGGGGGCTGTGGAAACAGGAAGACTGACAAAAGGGATGCCTTTGTATTTGTTTGAGGATTGCCCAATTCACCATATGAGCAGTTATTATATCACTGCGGAGAGAAATGAGATGCTCACCAGGTGGTTTGATGTTCCTTCGCAAGATGCTTATTATATTATGCCGTTGGATAAGGTTCGGAAAATTAGTGAAATAGAAGTCATTTATGTTTTTGAGACAGATATTAAAGGATTGAAACTGGCGGTGGTAAAATTCGGAGAGGGTTCAGGTTACAGAGTTAATTATTTACCATTTCCTGAAAATGAAAATTACAGCCAGGATAATAAAAACAAATCCCACAATATAGTTCCAGAGTAATTGTTCTTTCAGGTAAACCACAGCAAAAATTGTAAATACGGCAAGTGTAATTATTTCCTGTTGTCAGGAATAATTAAATTTATAAACAATTACCAGATGGAACATATTATCTTTGCACCGGCTTTCACATGATGAGGTTTAACATTCTATATAAAGACACACAATCGTCGGCCAGGGCGGGTGAGATAGTGACTCCCCGGGGGATAATACAAACTCCCGTATTCATGCCTGTTGGTACTGCGGGTAGCGTTAAGGGCATTCATCAGAGAGAGTTAAGGGATGATATGAATGTTTCAATCATCCTGGGCAATACATATCATCTATATCTTCGCCCGGGTTTGGATGTTATCCGCGGTGCAGGTGGTATTCACCCATTTATAGGCTGGGACAGGCCGGTATTGACCGATAGTGGAGGATACCAGGTTTTTTCTTTGTCCTCCAACAGAAAGATTCATGAAGAAGGGGCGGTATTCAGATCTCATATTGACGGATCAAAACATATCTTTACCCCGGAAAATGTAGTGGACATGCAGCGTGTTTTGGGCTCGGATATTATGATGGCACTGGATGAATGTACTCCTTTTCCCTGCGATCACAATTATGCTGAGAAGTCTTTACAACTTACCCACAGGTGGATGGACAGAGGTGTGGCCAGGTATCGCGAAACAGAACCCTCATATGGATTTTACCAGTCATTTATTCCTATTGTTCAGGGTAGTGTGTATAAGGATCTCAGGATTCAATCGGCTGAAAAAGCTGCTTCCCTGGGACTGGATGCAAATGCCATAGGCGGACTTTCAGTTGGAGAACCTGCTGAAGTGATGTATGAAATGACCGGTTGCGTTACAGGTATTTTACCGGAGGACAAACCCCGTTACCTTATGGGTGTCGGGACACCTGTAAATATTATCGAGAGCATTGCCCTCGGGGTGGATATGTTTGACTGTGTAATGCCTACAAGAAACGGAAGAAACGGAATGTTGTTTACGTCTGAAGGGATAATTAACATAAAGAATAACAAATGGAAGGATGATTACTCACCCGTGGATGAAGCAGGCATAACATTTGCAGATACATCTTATTCAAAAGCATATCTCAGGCATCTTATCATTTCCGATGAGATACTGGGAGCGCAAATTGCAAGTATTCATAATATTGGTTTTTATATCTGGCTGGTGAAAGAAGCATTCACCAGGATAAAATCAGGGGATTTCAGCCAATGGAAAGACAAAATGGTGAAAAAGCTGGCCGTTCGTTTATAAAACGGCTGAACATTAAAATTCTGGATTGGTATATCACCAGGAAATTTCTGGGAACTTTTGCATTCTCCATTCTCACCATTCTTGCTATTGCCGTGGTATTTGATTTTTCAGAAAAGATTGATGACTTCATTGAAAACAGTGCACCTGGCCGGGAAGTCGTTCTGGATTATTACATGAACTTCATTCCTCATTTTGCCGTTTTGTTCAGTCCCCTGTTTACTTTCATCTCTGTAATTTTTTTCACTTCCCGGATGGCATACAATACGGAGATCATTGCCATTCTGAGCAGTGGGATAAGCTTCAGAAGGCTTTTAATGCCCTATATGTTCTCTGCCCTGTTGATTGCAATTTTTGCTTTTGTTATGAGTGATAAGGTAATTCCGGGATCAAATAAAGTAAGACTGGATTTTGAGGAGAAATACCTTCATAAACGTCCTGTCCCCTTTGAAAGACGCCATATTCACAGGCAGATAGAACCCGGAGTTTTTATTTATATGGAGAGCTACAGCAATGTAAGTTCAACCGGATATAATTTTTCCATTGAGAAATATGAGGATGGTCAGCTGGTGTCAAAATTAATATCGGATCAGATCATCTGGGATGACAATGAAAAGAGATGGGTGATAATCCGGTACTATATAAGAGACTATGATGGATTAAATGAAACAATAAGAGAAGGCAGCCACATCGACACTGTGCTTAATATGCATCCTTCGGAGTTCACCAGGCGGCCAAATGTTGTTGAAGCTATGAGTATCGCGGAGTTAAATGAACTGATCGATGTGGCAAGGATGCAGGGAGAGACCAACATTACTGCTTATCTTATTGAGAAACATAAACGTATTGCATTTCCCTTTGCCACATTTATCCTTACACTTATGGGTGTTTCTGTATCTTCAAAGAAGAGCAGGGGAGGTATAGGATTCCAGCTGGGAGTGGGAATGGCACTTAGTTTTGGGTATATACTTTTTATGCAGTTTTCTTCGCAGTTTTCCATTGGCGGTTCCTTATCCCCTGCATTTGCTGCATGGCTGCCAAATATTATTTTTTCAGTTGTAGGTGTGTTTTTATATCTGAGTGCTCCAAAATAGTTAATTTATGAAGCCATTTTACCTCGGTACATCATTCCTGGCAATCATTGCCTGTTTTTTATGGTCAACAGCATTTGTCGGGGTGAAATACGGACTGCAATATAACACTCCCCTGCAATTTGCAGGGACACGTTTTTTTATCTCAGGGTTACTTATACTTCCTTTTATCCGCTGTGGAGTGCAAGCTTACTTAACATACCTGAGGAATAACATCAGGGTTGTTCTCATTATCTCTGTTCTGCAGACCTTTCTTCAGTATTCCATGTTTTACCTGGGCATAAACCTGGTTCCGGCTGCGCTGGGAGCTATAATTATAGGCTCAGGTCCTTTATTCATAGCGATGATAGCTCATATTTCCATGCATGACGACCGGTTATCATGGGAAAAGTTACTGATATTCATTCTCGGAATATGCGGAATAATTATTGTCAGTGCAGGCAGGAATAATTTCTCACTTACGGGTGAGGTGAAGTTCAGCGGAATACTCTTTCTTCTTGCCACTATTATCATAAGTGGCATAGCAAATGTAGTGGTATCAAAGGATAGTAATAAAACACCTCCTTTACTGCTCAGTTCCTCTTCCATGATTATTGGCGGAGCAGCATTGTTTCTTTTTTCGGTTCCTGTTGAAGGAATGCAATGTAAGATCAAACCTCCGGATTATTACGTTGCTCTTGCCTGGCTGAGTTTCCTTTCTGCCGCTGCCGTTTCCATCTGGTTTGTTTTGTTAAAACGCCCCGGGGTAAAAGTCTCCGTCCTGAATTTCTGGAAGTTTATTATTCCTGTTTCAGGAGCTGTACTCAGCTGGATTATCCTGCCGGAGGAATATCCAAATTATATTGCATTTATTGGAATGGGGGTTATTGCAGTATCGGTGATCCTGATGAATCTGCATAACCGGAATTTGAAGAGGAAATAATATAACCCTGACAGGGTTTCAAACCCTGTCAGGGTTATATATTTATTATATCGCCGTACTAATAAGGAACGTAGCAGCAAATGCAATAATTGCATACAATTCGGGGAATACCGCCAGGATAAGGGTATTACCGAACACATTATATCCGGATCCTATCGCTGCAATACCATTTGCACATACCTGTCCCTGCCTGATGGCTGAGAGCAAAGCAACAAAACCCAGCGCAAGTCCTGCACCAAACACGGCTCCTGCTTGTAACCATGAAATCTCCGGGGTTAAAATACCCTGAAGAATAAAATATCCCATAAATCCATACAAACCCTGGGTTCCGGGTAAGGCGCTAAGCACAAGATAGTTACCAAAAGCATCCTCATTCTTCTTCAAGGCTCCAATGGAGGCATTTCCTCCCATTGATACTCCAAATGCACTGCCGATACCGGCAAGCCCGATCATTAATCCAACTCCGATGTAAGCTAAAATAATAGGTTCCATAGTAAATAATATTAAAAATTAAATTTGTTTGTTATACTAACTTTTTAAAAGGATTGTATTTTTTCCCTCCACCGGAAAAACCGGCATTTTTGTAAAATTCAACAAAGGTAAGACGCATAGGATGTACAAATGAGCCTAAACCAGACATGAAAATGTTTATACTGTGACCAATGACCAGAATGATCACCATAAATACTATACTCAATACAGGTATGTTCCCGCTCATGGAAACAGCCAGACTGTTGAAAACAAACCCCAGTATTGCACTGGAAATACCCAGGGCAAATAATCGTATATATGACAACAGATCACCAACAATACCGGTTACCATGTTATACGAAGTCCAGAGGCCTATACCAAAATTCATCAGAATATTCCGCTTCAGGTTGTTGAGGAATAGAATGAGCAGTCCGCTAACTCCCAAAACCACATACAATGCAGGTTTTAATGTTTCCATATCAACTCCCCCGATTTTGCTTATCAGTACAATGGTAACTGATCCTACAAGTAATGTGATCCATCCTATAGTACCAAGGGCGAGTTTCCAGCCGAACTGAATGGTTTCATTAACTGCCTTCAGTATCATTCCAAAAATGATCTGTACACCTCCCAGGATAAGTGAAAGGTAGAACAGCAGGTTGTTGATATCAGTACCTTCCGATTTAAAATACTGTTGAAGGGAACTGTATACGGGCAGGTTGGTTTCATATAAATTAATACCAAAGAGGGTTCCACCTATCAATCCAAAGAACAATGTGGATAAACCCAGGTAAAATACCAGTGTGGTTACGGCTTTAAGTTCTTTCTGAACTTTCCTTCCCGCAAATAATGCAGCAACTGCCAGAAGGATCCCATATCCGGCATCTCCAAGGCAAAAACCAAAGAAAAGAGTATAAAAGGGTGCAAAAAAAGGAGTTAAGTCCAGCTCATTATATTTTGGAAGTGAATATAATTCCCCGATCAGCTCAAATTTTTTGGCAAAACCTTTATTCTTCAGCAGGATAGGTACTTTTTCCTCAGGATCGGCTTCCGAGGTAATATAAACTACAGCTGATTTTTCAAGGTAGTTATTGATGCTCTCTTCCTTATCATTCGGAACCCAGCCTTCCACGACCATCAAACGTTCTTCCGCTTCACGGGAAGTGTGAAATACTGCTTTTTCATATTCTACATTCTGCAGCAGGCTGTTTTTATATTTTTCGAGGGAAGGGAGTGAAGTGGCTGCATATTCATTGAACTTATCATCGATATTCTGTATGTTTTTCCGGATTTCTTCCTGTGTGGTTCTGAGTTCTTTAAGTGAGTGTGAGGGAAACTTAACTTCTTCGGCAGGAAGGTCTGTCTCCTCTTGATCTCTCTCCACCATGATGAAATAAATATTACCACCAGTGTTGTTAATAACCTGAACAGGGTATTGTTCTTCCCATGAAGGATCATACTTCCTGGTTTGTGTAACGAAAAACCTCACTTTAATTCCATTGTCCTTCAATTGTTTAAGTAAGTCAAGTGAGAAATCACCCCACGGGAGGATCTCGTTGATCTCCTTTTGAATGTTGGCTAGGGAATGCTGATGGTGTTCAAGCTGATTCTGCATTTCAGCAATATGGGAAAAGACTTTTTCTCCCTCAGCAGTGGCTGATGCTTCTGTTTTTTCTATTTCACGTTTCCTGAGAAAACGGATGGTTTTCTCAACGCTGTCAATCTGCTGATATTTACCCCTGATATCATCGCTTATATCTTGTTGTCTTTCTATGAGGTGTACGACTCCCAGTTCCCTCAGATCATGAAGAAAATCTTCATAATCGCGATGATACACCAGAAACGAATATTTTTTCATTGGTATGATCATGCTGCTTCCTCCATAGTCTGCTGACGGGTTTTAACAATTTTCTGTGAAGATTTTGACAGGTTCTCTTCATCTTCAAGAAAACGCTTGATCTTCAGAATTGCCTCTTCATATCCGGGTATCTGTACCTTTTCGTACAGGTTAACCTTCTGAGTGGTCTTCTTCCTGGCATGTTCGAGAAGGTTCATTTTCCGGTAAAAGAAATCTCTTTCGATAGCCACCTGTGATAGTTCCTTGAGTATTTCAATTCCTTCCGGGAACCAGGAAGGCTGGTTAAATAAACTATATTCCTTTGTTTCAAAAACAACTTCATCCAGTATTGGAGTTTTTACGCCGGCAATTTTTTTTACAGATAGCTTTACATCTGTTATAGTTATTAATTCCGGATTAAATTCAGCCCACATCCTGGCCATATCTTCGTACCGTGCAAATTTCTGATTCAGCTGCTCATCCAGTTGGAGGGCATTGTCCTTGGCTTTTTTAACTTCAGCCCGCAGTGCCGATTCTTTGTTTTTAATAGTAGGAAGAGCCCGTACTCTTATTTGCAACTGTTTGTTGAGATTCTGAAGAGAGATTTTATTATATTGAAATTTTATTGCCATGGATATTACTTATTATTTGGCCAGTATTTTTTTACAAATTCTTCCCTTATGCCAACTTCAGCAGGTTTAAAGTGTTTATCGAACAATTCCCAGGCTGTTTCCAGCATGGTATCTATATCAATATTCACGTCAATAGCTAGCAGACTGTTGGAATATTCCTTGGCGAAATCCAGCGTTCTTTCATCGTAATCGGTGAGGTCGAAGCCGTTTTCCAGTTTCGTTTTTGCGTTTGCTGCATCTGCATAGAGCCTGATAGCGGCGTTCATAACCTGCGGATGATCTTCCCTCGTTTTCTTGCCGATAACGAGTTGTTTCAGACGCGACAAGCTTCTGAAGGGGTCGACAATAACCTTGCCTATGTCGGTATCCCTGCGGAGGAAAAGTTGTCCTTCGGTAATGTATCCGGTATTATCCGGGATAGCGTGTGTGATATCTCCGCCTGAAAGAGTTGTAACGGCAACTATGGTAATTGAGCCTCCATCGGGGAACTGAACTGCTTTTTCGTAAATTTTTGCCAGATCACTGTATAATGAGCCGGGCATACTGTCTTTTGAGGGGATCTGGTCCATTCTGTTGGATACGATACTCAGGGCATCAGCATAGAGCGTCATGTCAGTGAGCAGCACCAGGACTTTCTCATTTTTTTCCACAGCGAAATATTCAGCTGCAGTGAGGGCCATATCCGGGACAAGGAGTCTTTCCACAGGGGGGTTTTCAGTGGTATTTACGAAACTGATAATACGGTCGAGTGCTCCGGCATTATCAAATACATTTTTATAAAAAAGGTAATCGTCATTGGTAAGTCCCATTCCGCCAAGAATGATCTTGTCGGCTTTAGCACGCAGGGCAACCATAGCCATTACCTGGTTAAACGGCTGGTCGGGATCAGCAAAGAAGGGAATTTTCTGTCCTGTTACCAGCGTGTTATTCAGGTCGATACCGGCAATACCGGTAGCAATGAGTTCGGAGGGTTGTTTACGTCGAACGGGGTTAACAGAGGGGCCGCCAATTTCACGTTCTTCTCCTTCCACCTTTGGTCCGCCATCTATCGGATCACCAAAAGCATTGAAAAACCTTCCGGCCAGTTCATCACCCACTTTTAGCATGGGAGGACGGCCAAAAAATACAACCTCAGCATTGGAAGGAATGCCTTCTGTTCCTCCAAATACCTGGAGTGTGACATTATCACCCATAATTTTCACTACCTGGGCAAGCCTCCCGTTTATTGAGGCCAGTTCTTCATAACCTATACCTTCTGCCTGAAGAGAGCAGGTCGCTTTCGTGATCTGCGTTATCTTAGTATATATTTTCTGAAAAGCTTTTGTTTCCATCAGGCTGTCTTCCTTTCTTCTATTAAGTTGTACAATTCTTTTTCATGACGCTTGAAATCGTCAGACTCGAAAACAGAGTAGTTCATCTGCTTCAGATGGTTAATGACGTCCTTGAAATAGGGATTTACTTCTTCAAAAGTATCAAAACCAAATCCGGTATTATATATTTCCAGTACCTTGTCGAGCATATATTTCTGTCTCTTCAGGGGTGTGCTCGCATCGATCTTATCAAATGCATCCTGTTGAAGGATCACAAAGTCAATAACTTCAGCTTTCCAGAACACCTGGTGGTAATCGATGGGTACTCCGTCATCACCGAGGATATTGATCTGTTCGGAAGCTTCCTTTCCGCGTATAAGGATGTTTTTCACCTGTAATACTTTGTCAACCCAGTCTTCAGCTACATGTTTGCCCAGGTATTCCTGTAATTCGGGGTATTCTAAGTATTTGGAATAACTGTCAATGGGATCAATAGCAGGATATCTCTTACTGTCAGCACGTTGCTGTGAGAGTGCATAAAAACAGCGGGCAGCTTTTTTGGTGGATTCGGTAACGGGTTCTTTAAGGTTACCACCGGCAGGTGAAACCGTACCGATGAATGTAATTGAACCTGTTTGTCCGTTGTTAAGATATACAAAACCCGCACGGGAATAGAAATTGGAGATAATAGCCGGAAGGTCCATCGGGAATGCATCAGGTCCGGGAAGTTCTTCCATCCTGTTCGACATTTCGCGTAAAGCCTGTGCCCATCGGGATGTTGAATCTGCAAGCAATAACACCTTAAGTCCCATAGCCCTGAAATACTCACCCAGCGTCATGGCTGTATATACAGAAGCTTCACGTGCGGCCACAGGCATGTTGGACGTGTTGGCAATGATAGTGGTCCTTTCCATCAGCTTACGTCCGGTGCGCGGGTCGTCGAGCTCAGGAAACTCTGTAAATATCTCCACTACTTCATTTGCCCTCTCCCCACAGGCGGCAACAATAACGATATCAGCTTCGGCCTGTTTTGAAATGGCATGTTGCAAAACGGTCTTGCCACTGCCGAAAGGTCCGGGAATAAATCCAGTCCCCCCCTCTACAATAGGATTCAGGGTGTCAATGGTACGTACCCCGGTTTCAAGCAGTTTAAAAGGTCGCGGTTTCTCACGGTAAGCTTTAACCGCCATCTTAACCGGCCATTTCTGCAACATGTTGAGCTTTATCTCATTCTTTTTCTCATCAAGGAGCACTGCAATGGTGTCAGTAACCTTATATTCTCCTTCTTTAACAACCGATTTAATAGTAAATTTTCCTGTAAGTTTAAACGGAACCATAATCCTGTGAGGCATCTGATTTTCAGAGGTTTCGCCAAGCCAATCCCCTGCCTGTACATTATCTCCGGGTTTTGCGAGAGGTTTAAACAGCCACTTTTTCTCATAATCAACGGGTGCGGTATAATCACCTCTCTGGAGAAACACTCCTTTCATGGTATCAAGATCGTGCTGCAAGCCATCATAATTTTTTGACAAGATTCCCGGACCCAGTGTAACCTCAAGCATCCCTCCTGAAAATTCCACCTCCGTACCTGTCTTTAATCCCCTGGTACTCTCAAAAACCTGGATATAAGCCTTGTCTCCAAGTATCTTTATCACCTCCGCCATAAGCTTTACACCTGCCTCATTAATATAGCAGATCTCATTCTGGGAAACGGGTCCGTCTACCTCTACAATAACAAGGTTCGCGATAATGCCCGCAACCTTTCCTCTGGTAACATTATTTTCTGACTTCATTTATCTTAAATTCTTTTGGAAATTCATAACTCTTTTCCAGATCGTTTATAATTTGTTTGAACATTTTTCTGCCGGTCTCAGGATCCAGTTGCATCCAGCGGTCAACAATGAATAACCTGATTACAAAGCCCAGTAACACTTCAATGGTGAAATAGTTAAATGTATTTAATTCATCAATAAAATTCCAGCGAAGTATATCAACTGCCTTTTCTTTTTCCATGGAACTGCCGTTTTCATCAATGGAGAGAAGTTTCTCCATAAATGAAAAATCGTTTGAGAGACCGAAATCCTTTAATGTACTTTTTTTAAGTGCTTCAGTTATAAAATTGTTCCCAATATAGACTGATTCTTTGGATAGTTTGAATTTTCTTACATTAAAGGCAGAAAGAATATTATTAACATGAAGATTGAATTCAAACCAGCTCTTTAAAAATGTATTATCCGTTTCAAGAACAAAATCAACGTATAACCATGTAAGCTGGTTCTCCCAGCTGTAACCCTGAAATACAGGAGTTTCATTCTTATAAGCATGTATAAACTGCTGCATGTAGGAAGGAAGACTAAGGGGCTCTTTAATTTCTTCTTCGAGAACAGACTGGGAATAATTTCCTGCCGGCATAAAAGGTTTCTTATTCTTAAGAAGCAGGTTAAGCAGGTTTGTATTATCAAAAGGAAGGAAAAGTAACTTCACGAGGGAATAATCATCCGGATGAAGATGGTACTCAAGCTCCTGTCTCCAGTCAGCAATAGTCTGTGAGAGTTTCTTCTGATCAAGGACGATATCAGGAAGCCCGGCTACGAGGTAATGATAATTCCGCCTGAACATTATTCACCTCCGTAAAGCAGTTGCGTGGTTCTGGGACGCAAATAAGTTTTAAAGAAATTTTCAAAGTCCTCATCAGTGAAGCTGATTAAAAACCGGCCGTCCTTCGGCCCGATTTTAAAACCCGAATCCATCCTGTCGTCGAACTTAACTTCAATAGTTCCGTTTATTAAATCTTTCTGACGTGAGGTAAAGTAGGCACCCAGTTTTTTTTCATCCTCCTTTGGAAGTAACAGCTGAAGATCAAAAGATTCCTTACCCGGGTTCCAGTTTTTAATAGTAGCTTCAATGATCTTTTTAATAAAATCCTTATCCTTAAAAGCTTCCTTAACAGCTTTATCAGTAACCCCGGCAGTTATAAGTTCAGTAACCTGTTGTTTGATGGTAGAGATAGCCTGCCTTGCAGAAAGCTTTACCTCTGACTCCACATTTTTCTTTAATTCTCCGGCTTCTTTATTCGCTTTTTCCAGTATCTGCTGTGCTTCCTTTTTAGCTTTATTCCGTAAATCATCCGCTTCTTTTTTAGCCTCAGCAATGATTTTGTCTGCCTCTTCTTTGGCCCTGGCTATGCCTTCTTCATAAATTTTACCGGTAAGTTCCTGCAACTTATTTTCCATGTCTGTATCTTTTTTTTGGATTTCGAATATTTTGGTCAACTAGCACATTAGTTAGTATTAATTAATTGATATACAAATAATTATAAAAATTATTGAAAATTAACGAGGGCAAATTTACTAATTAATGGATAAATGTGCAAGGAAAATCGGAGGGTGGAGAGGGAAAAAACAGTGTGGATCTCTGGTTGTTTTTAAAAATTTTGTATTGCATAAATTATTATACCTGTTTCTATTATTAATAGTTCGTTAAACTTTTATATTGCGTTGATAATGAATATTTTAACAACCAATTTACAAATTGCTTATGTTGTTAATAATCAATATATTGCGTCTTTGCGTCTTTGCGTTTTCTTTTAATTTAACGAACTGTTGTATTATTAATGACGTCTATAAATCACTGCTACTCTCCGGTTTGCTGATCTGAATTATCCATTTTACATGTCATCAGTCCCGATTTTTTTATCAGAAAATAAGAAACAGCAAGTGCGATGATTAGAGCCGCTATGCCCAAAGTTGTTTCCCCCGACATTTCATGCGTAAATATTTTAATTATGTTTTTATAAATCAATATGTTATTACTACCTGACCTGCTAATGGGCATAGCCTGCCCCGAAACTTCGGGGGAATCCCATTGCTTTTTTTCATGTCCTTTTGTGTGGAAAACCTTTAAATCTATTTATCAATTCTCATGGGGGTTTCATCGGGTTTCATTACCACCACTTTTCTGGCCAGTGCTATGATAGCGACAAGGACTACGACTTCGACATGTACAACGCTTTCTTTCAGATATATTTTAATAGTATCGAGCAGTTCAATACCGATCAGAACCAGCAGGAAAACACCGAATGATATAAAAGTATTACAAAGTATTGAAAACAGGGAAGTGATTTTTTTAAATGCAAAAAATTCGGATAATATTCATAATTAAGCTTTAAATTTTTTAAGTGAATTGAAAATTTAACTATTTTTATACCACAGTATTGACATAACTCTTAAAAACAGATAACATACATATTCTCTGTGTTTATGTAATAAATGATGAATCCGACAGTTTACGTTCGTTTTACATACAATAATTCGTTAAACTTATATATTGCGTTGATAATGAATGCTTTAACAATCAGGGAATAAATTACCTGTATTGTTGATATACGACACATTGCGTCTTTGCGCCTTCGCGTTTTATTTTAACTTAACGAATTGTTGACATAATGAAAAATTTTAAATAACAGGTTATGAAAAAAATATTTTCAGATTCCAGGGTTATTATCATCTCATTAGCTTACTTGTGCCTGTTTACATCTCTTTTTGCGCAGTCTCCACAAAAAGTCAGTTATCAGGCAGTGATCCGTAACCATAATAATCAACTCGTAATTAACCAAAATATTGGAATAAGGGTTAAAATTCTTCAGGGATCAATTTATGGTGCTGCGGTATATGTTGAGACTCATTCAGGCATGACCAATAGTAACGGGCTGGTTGGTTTTGAAATAGGTGAAGGAACTGTGGTCTACGGAACCTTTGCATCTATCGATTGGAATGCGGGGCCTTATTACATTGAAACAGGCACTGACCCTTCAGGTGGTGAAAATTATCAGATTTTTGGCACCAGTCAGATACTCAGTGTCCCTTATTCACTTCATGCCAAAGATGCTGAAAACCTGCTTGGAGATATTACTGAAAGCCAGATTAAAGATCTTAAAGATTACCTTACCAGTGAGTCTGATCCATCTTTTAATATATCGCCTGCACAGGGCATCTCTGAAGATGATCTGTCTAATTGGAATACAGCATTTTCCTGGGGTAACCATGCCAGTTCCGGATATGTTTTGGGACAGCGAACTCTTACTATTAACGGGATCAAAAGTGATCTGAATGCTGACAGGACATGGAATGTGGGTACGGTAACTTCTGTGGGACTTTCATTACCTGGTATCTTCCAGGTATCCGGTTCTCCGGTTACCACAACCGGTTCTTTATCAGCTTCTTTTATTTCGCAAACTGCCAACCGGATATTTGCCTCTCCCAATGGAATAAATGGTATACCTGTTTTCAGGGCATTAGTGGCAGCAGACATACCGGGTCTCGACTGGAGCAAAATTATAAGCGGTAAACCCACTACTTTATCCGGTTATGGAATTGTTGATGGCGTAAACACTACTGGTAATCAAACTATTGGAGGCATTAAAACTTTCAGTAGCACCATCATGGCAAATAATGGTATGAATGCAAATAATAAAACTATTATCAATGTTGCAAGTCCTGCTAATGCGCAGGATGTGGCTACAAAAGAATATGTGGATCTACTCAGGAAAGAAATAGATGTATTAAAAGATATTGCAGGAATAGGAATTGTTGGAGATATCGATGGAAATACTTATAATACAATTAAAATAGGAACCCAGGTATGGATGATTGAGAATCTGAAAACTACAAGATACAATGATGGTAATGTAATACCATTAGTAACTGATAATACAGCCTGGACTAATCTGACAACTCCCGGTTACTGCTGGTTTAGTAATAATGAAGGGAATAGCATATATGGAGCATTATATAACTGGTATGCAGTGAACACAGGTAAATTGTGCCCCACCGGCTGGCATGTCCCGACAGATGCAGAATGGACTACACTTACAACTTATCTGGGGGGATTGAGTGTGGCCGGAGGTAAGATAAAAAGTATCCGAACCTATCCTGATCCTCATCCCAGATGGCTCAGTCCAAATACTGCAGCGACTAATGAAGTGGGCTTCTCCGCACTTCCGGGTGGGTATAGGGAATACAGTGGCAGCTTCCAAAGTTTAGGTCAACATGCTATGTTCTGGACATCTACAGAAAGTACTGCTACTAATGCATGGTATCGGTATACCTCATACAATGTCAGTTCTGTTTCAAGAGTTGAAAATAACGGAAAAAGACGTGGTGATTCGGTTCGCTGTATAAAGGATTGATTGTGCACTGAAAAATGGATAATTATATTTTAATCTCCTTAATTGTTATTTTTTCTGGTGTTATAATTGCACCGCTTATATGCAGGTTTTTTATAAAATTCTCACCATGGATACTTTCTCTTATTCCACTTATAGTTTTTGTGAGTTTGTTGATGAAAGTTCCCTGGATTGCAGCCGGTAATATTTCTTTTGAGTCATATAAATGGGCTGAAGCACTCAACATTAGCCTTCAGTTTAACCTTGATGGCCTGAGTTTTTTATTCTCACTGTTAATAAGTGGCATTGGAGTTTTTGTGGTGATCTACGGCGGCAGTTATCTTTCAGGAGACAAGGATCTGCCGAAATTCTATTCTTACCTTTTCCTCTTTATGGGATCCATGCTGGGGGTCGTGTTGTCGGATAATATCTTTGCCCTGTTTATATTCTGGGAGCTTACCAGCCTTAGTTCATACCTGCTTATTGGCTTCAGGTATAATTATGAAAGCACCAGAAAAGCTGCGTTACAGGCTTTATTGGTTACCGGTACCGGCGGACTGGCTTTGATGGCCGGGTTGATCCTTATTTCTTCAGCTGCCGGCTCAGCAAATATTTCTGTCTGGATGGAAAGTGGTTTTACATTGGCTGATTCCAAACACCTGCATCTCATACTTGTATTGATTTTACTGGGAGCATTTACCAAATCAGCCCAGTTTCCGTTTCATTTCTGGCTGCCTAATGCCATGGTTGCCCCTACGCCGGTGAGTGCTTACCTTCATTCTGCCACAATGGTGAAGGCAGGTGTATATCTTATTGCCAGGCTTAATCCGATATGGATGGGTACAACAGAATGGTCGACTGCACTTGTTATCGGTGGCGGCATAACTATGCTGACAGGGGCTGTATGGGCATTGTTTCAGTCGGACCTTAAAAAGATACTGGCCTATACAACCATCTCAGCCCTCGGCATTATGATCCTTATGGTTGGAACAGGAACCCCGAAAGCCATACAGGCCGGCATGGTATTCCTGTTTGCTCATGCCCTTTACAAGGGTGGTTTGTTTCTCGTCGCCGGCAATGTCACTCATTCTACAGGGACCCGGGATGTGACCTTTATTTCGGGACTATTCCGGAAGATGCCCTTTACGGGAACAGCTGCAGCGTTAACATCCCTTTCCATGGCAGGATTCCCCCTGTTTATCGGATTCCTTGGCAAAGAACTTTTGTATGAAGCAGCTCTCTCCGGATGGTTGTCGTTTCTTATAACACCGGCCATCGTGTTTACTGGCGTTATATTTGCTTCCATAGCGCTACTCCTTGGGTGGAGGGTGTTTTTCATGAAAAATACAGAATTAGTGTATGAGAAAGTACATGAAGTGTCAACCGGAATGTATATCGGACCTTTACTGTTGGGTGTAGCCGGATTATTAACGGGATTGTTGCCCGGTATGAGCGTGGAAGGATTTCTTTCCAGGGCATCGTATTCAGTATCTGAAGCCGCCGGCCTGCTGGATATGCATCTCTGGCATGGATTCAACATTGTATTGCTCCTGAGCATGCTTACTTTATTGATGGGTTGGCTGCTTTACATTTTTTCCGGCAAGCGCGATATTGATAAATACATCCTTGCCATCCCTGAAAGATACGGCCCGGAAGCGGTATATGAATCAAGCTGGAAAAAGTTACTGCACGTTGCAGATCTACTTATACGTTTTATTCAAAGCGGATACCTCCGTTTTTATATTATGACCATATTGATCACATTAATCGTACTTATATTATTCCCGGTATTTTATTATCAGCTTTTTAATGTTAACCTGTCGCTTGAGGGTGTTGAATCCTACGAGTTTATACTGGGAGCACTGGTTTTTATTTCCATATTTTTTACGGTTAGGGCAGTATCACGTCTCGCAGCCATTGCCATACTTGGTGTTGCCGGATACGGAATAGCTATTTTTTTTGCTATTTACGGGGCACCCGATTTGTCGATGACTCAGTTTCTTGTCGAAACACTCACTGTGGTCATTTTTGTTTTTGTTTTGTATAAGCTTCCCGGTTATTTAAAGCTTTCCCCGGGAATACACCGCCTGAGGGACAGTATTATTGCTGTTACCGGAGGAGGAACCATAGCATTTGTTATGCTCCTGATAACTAATTATCCACTGGTTTCGGAGTTGAAACTTTTTTTCTCTGAAAACAGTTATCTGGTGGCGAAAGGAAGGAATATTGTCAATGTGATCCTTGTTGATTTCAGGGCATTGGATACACTGGGGGAAATTACTGTACTTGGGATCGCAGCTATCGGCGTTTTTGCCATGATGAAACTAAGGTTAAGCAAAAAAGAAAAATAATAGCAGTTAATGAATTCACTGATCTTAAAAATTGCTGTAAGGATCCTTTATCCGGTGATGCTGTTAGTCTCACTCCTGGTTTTGTTCCGGGGGCATCATCTTCCCGGGGGAGGATTCATTGGAGGGTTGATCGCAGCTTCGGCAATATTATTTAAAACTTTTGTTGAAGGAACAGAAAACACTGAAAGAATAATGTATATAAAACCATTTATTCTTATTGTTTCAGGCTTAAGTGCTGCTTTTATTGCTGCGGTGATTCCCCTGTTATCAGGCATGGGTTTTTTTCAGGGTCTGTGGGCAGATTTTTACCTTCCTGTAATTGGAAAACCTGGCACCCCGCTTCTGTTTGACATTGGAGTGTACATGCTCGTTCCCGGAGTGATAAGTCAGATTGTTTTTTCAATTGGAGATTAATGGAATTATTACTTGCCATATTAACAGGTGCTCTTTATTCAGCCGCATTTTATATGATGCTCAGGAGAAGTCTTGTGAAGCTCATGATAGGACTTGTCCTCCTGGGGCATGCTTCTAATCTGCTCATTTTTACCCTGGGAAGATTATCGAAATATAATCCCCCGGTCATTCCCTCAGATGTTGAGGTAATGACCGGTATTTTTTCCGACCCTGTCCCCCAGGCCTTAATATTAACCGCTATTGTTATTGGATTTGGCATACAGACTTTTGCTATTGTCCTGATTAAGAGAGTATACCAGGAAACCGGATCGGATGATCTGGATAAGCTTATTTCAACGGATATCCCGGAAAGCAGTAAATGATTATGAAGGAACTGAGTATTCTATATCCTGTGTTTGTGCCTTTTGCAACTGCAATAGTGTGCCTTATTGCCTGGAGGAATCCCCGGTTTCAGGGATGGTTAACCATAGCAGGGATGGGCACTATGTTGTTTTTTGCTTTCAGTTTGTTTCAGGAGGCAAGTACAGGAGAGATAATTGTGCTGCAGTCAGGAGGATGGATTGCCCCTTATGGTATTACGCTTGCTGCCGACATTTTCTCATCGGTAATGGTTATGCTTACTGCATTTATCGGGTTCATTGTGGCTTTCTATTCTGTTCCGTATATTGATCCCGGTAGAAAATCCTTTGGTTTCTGGCCATTATATAATTTTCTCATTTTCGGAGTTTCAGGAGCTTTCATTGCCGGCGACATTTTCAATCTTTATGTATGGTTTGAGATCATGCTGATATCATCCTTTGTTTTGCTGGTGCTGGGGGGAAAAAAAAGTCAGCTCGAAGGAGCTGTTAAATACGTTACCCTGAATTTTCTTTCTTCAGCTATTTTTCTTGCGGGCATAGGGATATTGTACAGCCTGACCGGAACCCTGAATTTTGCAGATGTTGCGCTAAGAGTTCAACAGGTGGAAGAGAAAGGACTGGTTACCCTGGCCTCCATGTTTTTCCTTGTGTCTTTTGGAATAAAAGCAGCTATTTTCCCTTTGTTCTTCTGGCTTCCGGCTTCCTACCATACCCCTCCTGTTGCAGTGGCAGCTGTTTTCGCAGGACTGCTTACAAAAGTAGGCGTATATTCCCTGATCCGTGCTTTTACATTGATATTTATCCTTGACATTAACTATACACATTCTGTTATCATGTTTATCTCTGCATTTACCATGACTGTGGGAGTAATTGGTGCAGCAGTGCAGTACGATTTCAGGAGAGTGTTATCCTTTCACAGTGTCAGCCAGATAGGGTACATGGTAATGGGACTTGCCATCTTTACTCCCCTTGCAATCGCAGGCGCACTGTTTTATATGATCCATCACAGTATCGTAAAAACCAGTCTCTTCCTGGTAAGCGGCGTTGTTCGGCATCTCAGGGGAAGCTTTAAACTCAAATATATCGGTGGAATTTACCGTGATTTCCCATGGCTGGCATTTCTGTTTCTTATACCCGCTCTTTCACTTGCAGGCTTACCCCCGTTTTCAGGTTTCTGGGCTAAATTTATCCTGGTTAAAGCAGGTATTGAAGCAGACCTCATCTGGCTGGTTTTGATATCTCTTGCTGTAGGGTTGCTTACCCTTTTTTCCATGACAAAAATCTGGAATGAAGTTTTCTGGACCAACGAACCGGAAAAACATAATGATCCTGAAAGTTTTTCCGGAAGTCCCGGTCCGTTGTGGATGATGATATTGCCTGTAGCCATTATGGTAGCTGCTACCGTTCTGATGGGAATATTCATCGCTCCTTTTTTTGAAGTAGTGATGAATGCAGCAGAACAATTAATGAACAGGGATTTATATATTCAAACTATTTTAAACATGAGATAATGGTATGGTTTATACTACATATTATTCTATCCATCGGCCTGCTATGGCCGGTTGAGGAGTTCACCCGGGCTGATCTTGGGAAACCAATGATCTTTGTCCCTGTTTTCGCCGCAATATTTACAATATTATGGTTTATTTCCAGGCTTTTCAGCAGGACATATTTTCTGAAACCACTCCGGCTGATGAAATTCATATTCTTTTTTATCAGGGAAACAGTAAAATCCAACCTCAGGGTTGCATATGATATTATCACTCCCGGTTTTATTACAAAACCGGCAATTATTGCTGTTCCTCTCGATATCACTTCTGATAATGAAATAATTACACTGGCTTCAGCCATTACCCTTACCCCCGGCACACTGGCTCTTGAAATTTCAAAAGATAAAAAAACCATGTATGTTCATGAAATGTATGTTCCGGGTAATGATCCTGAGGCTGTTCGCAATAATATCAAAGAGGGATTTGAACGGATGATCATTGAATTAGCTGAATAATGGAAGGATTTACTGACATATCAATGAAACTGGCTCTGGGAATTCTGATTTTCACATCAGGACTGATAATGTACCGCCTGGTAAGAGGGCCCTCCATTGCCGACAGAGTGACGGCGTTTGATGTGCTGACCTGTGTGACTATCGGGGTGCTGTCGGTTTTTGCTATTATGTCGGATAAAGAACTCTATATAGACGTAATTTTTACCCTATCCTTTGTGGCCTTTCTGGGCGCCATTGCTTTTTCGTTTTACCTGAATAAAAGAAAGAAAAAATGACCGGTTTGTTACTATCTGTCGTGCTTATCTATATCGGTATTGCATTCATACTCATTGCTGCTATTGGTATTATCAGGATGCCCGATGTATACACCCGAATGTCGGCTGCTTCCAAAGCGGTTACTTTCGGTACGGGATTTATTCTCCTGGGAGTAGTCGTTCATTTTAATGATACCATGGTGCTCATTAAGGTTGCCGGTATATTTATCTTTCTTCTTTTTTCCATATCTGTGGCAGCGCACGTGATCGGACTGACAGCCTACAGAGACCAGACTGAAATGAGCAGTCTTACCTTTCTGGACGAGTTGGAAGCTGATGTTGCCAGGCATCAGGCGCCCGAAAAAGTAGCGGATCCTGATAAGAAGGTGAAAGAAACAGGAGTGTAGTTGGTGATAAATTAAATAATTTTCTTAGATTGACCGCAATGGGACGGGGGAAAGTACGGTTTTGGTTTACGAATTCAAAATCAAAATTTTATGCAAAAAACTGAGTTCATCCCATTTATATTTCGTAATTTTCATTTTATTTGGTTTTGAAAAATTCAATAGTTCGTTATGTTTTTATAACATGTTAATAATAAGCGTTCTGTAAATTTATTTTAACATTGTTCCTTCTGTTGATAATCAACACTTTGCGCCTTTGCGCCTTTGCGTTTCTTTTAACTTTAACGAACTATTGAAAATTAGCACTTGCCAAAAAATATGGAAACCTTTAAACAGTAAATTGTACTATGAAATTCACAGAAAAATCGTTAATCATATTAATATATTACCTGACATTAGTAACTATTTAAAACTTTGCATCATGCCTTTTACACTTGCTCAATTGCCTTACCCTATGGATGCGCTTGAGCCATTCATAAGCCAGAGAACGCTGGAATTTCATTACTTAAAGCATCATCAGACCTATGTGAATAATCTGAATAAATTAGCCGAGGGTAGTCCCTTAATGGAGAAATCCCTTGAAGAGATAGTTATGATTACCGAAGGCGGTATTTTTAATAATGCTGCCCAGGTATGGAATCATACATTTTACTGGGAGTCATTCATCAAGGATGGGAAAAAAATATCCAAAGGACCTTTACTTGATGCTATCAATAAGTCGTTTGGAAGCTACGATGAATTTATGGATAAATTTATTCATGCTTCCGTAACTCTTTTTGGTTCCGGCTGGTCATGGCTGGTTAAGGATATAAATAACGAACTTAATATTACGCAGGGAGTAAATGCCTGGAATCCGCTGAGAGATAATAAAGTTCCGCTTCTCACCTGCGATGTCTGGGAACATGCTTATTATATCGATTATCAGAACAGGCGACCTGATTATCTGAAAGCCTTTACGGAGATAATTGACTGGAACAAGGTGGAAGAAAGATTTATGACTTCGTAGACAACAAACCGCAGGCAGCTTCAATATCCTGTCCCCTGGAGCGCCGGATCGTTGCCAGGATGTTTTTATCATTAAGCCTGTCTCTGAATACGTCCGTTTCCTTTTCTGAAACCCCCTCCATATCTGTCCCGGGCACAGAATGATACCTGATGAGGTTAACCCTGCAGTGCAACCCTTTCAACAAGCGTGACAATTCATTTATATGTTCCGGGGAATCGTTGAATCCTTTGAACATGATATACTCCATTGATACCCTTCTCTGGCCGGTCCAGTTGAATTTTTTCAGGGCAGTGATTATCTCACTGATGGGATAAATTCTCTGCACAGGCATGATCTTTTCTCTTTCATTGTCAAAAGGAGTGTGCAGACTAATGGCAAGATGGGCATCACATTCATTAAGAAAGCGTATCATGGCCGGAATTATTCCTATTGTGGATACCGTTATTCTTCTGGGACTCAAAGCAAAACATTTTTCAGATGTGAGTATGTTAATGCTTTTTATCACTTCATCAGGATTGTCAAGAGGTTCACCCATACCCATATAAACAATGTTTGTGAGCTTATCACGCTCAGGAAGCATCTTTACCTGGTTCAGGATCTCACCGGCGGTAAGATTACCCTGAAATCCCTGTTTTCCTGTCATACAAAATGAACATCCCATCTTGCAGCCGATTTGGGTGGAAAGGCACAGTGTGCCTCTCTTACCTTCGGGAATCCACGCAGACTCTATATAATGTGATTTCCCGGCTTTAAACAGGTACTTTTTTGTTCCGTCTGTCGATTCACTAACTTTTTCATGCGGCGTTATCCCTGTTGAGTAATTGTTTTTCAGGTATTCCCTGGCCTTTTTGGAAAGGTCGGTCATATCATCAATATCCCTGATATTCTTCCTGTACAACCAACCGGTAATCTGGTTTGTCGTATAGGATGGCAAACCTGCTGACGCAACCACATTTGCTATTTCATCAGGAAGCATACCGAAGAGTGGCGGGTTTTCCATTATTACTTTATAAAGTATCAGGAATTGTAAACATCTGTTATGGTCCGTTTGTTTATGATAGTATAAGTGTAACCGAAAGTATATTAGGTTTATTTACAGGATTTATAAGAGCAATAGTCCGTTAAATTTGAAAAAAAAACGCAAAGGCGCAAAGTGTTGATTGTCAATAGAATAAACAATATTGGTAAAAGTCTATAAAATACTTATTATCAACATGTTATAAAAACATAACGAACTGTTGTAAGAGATTATTGTTCCAGATTAAAACAGTTTCGGGGTTTCCTTTATCCTTTGCGCATTTTCCAATCTTTTTTGAGCTATTTTAAAATACTCACTTTGTAATTCGTAACCCCAAAAGAAACGATTTAGTATTAAACAGGATACCCCGGTACTTCCACTACCCATAAACGGGTCCAATATATTTTGATTTTCCCATGACAGGAGTTTTACTAGATGATGCATCAAAGCAACTGGTTTTAAAGTCGGATGATGGTTGAATTCTTCTGCATTTTGCCTTACCTTGGGAACAAGAAAAAATTTATCGTAGCCATCCTGAAATGCATCAGTTCTCAAAATATTTGAAGTAACACGGCCTTTTGGATGCGGATTATGCCCGACTTTATCTTCCCCTTTCTCATAAGGAATTCTGGTCTGCTCAATGTTTAATGCGCCGGTGCCATATTTAATAATATTTTGTGCGACAGATAATTTCTTTTCAATAGGTTTCTGGATTAAAATAATTGGTTCGTAAGCAGGTTTAATACCCAAACCACTTCCCTTATATGTAATTCCAATATCAGAAGAAGGTGTTAATTTTTCTTTTAAACCAGTATTCTTATAGGAAATTGCACCGTTTTTTTTGTACCCCTGAACATATTTGTATGTTCCAACTTTCGTGCTATCCACGCCAAGTTCTTTATCGATATCCAACGCAATGTCTCTGCTTTTTGGCATACCGTTAAGGTATGACCAGAACATAACATCACGGATAATAAAACCGGTGTCTTCCAGGTCAACCATCATGCGGTGCATTAAACGAATTGAAGAAAATACTGCGCCAAATGCACCTGGCTTTAAACAGTCTAATGAATTTTCCCAGATATCTCTTTTGGGTAAATTCTTATCCCATTGATTATTTTGAAATGAAATTCCGTAAGGGGGATCAGTGATCACTGCATCCAAAGAATTTTTTTCTATGTCGCTTAAGCCGTAACAACTTTTATTAAAGATTTTATAAGACAACATCTGGTTGATTGGTTTTTAACAAAGAAATGAAAATTTAAAAATGCATACAATTAGTATCATTCGCAACCCACAATAAGTATCATGCTTGTGTTAATTCAATTTTTAACCATCACTACGATATTTTCCACATGATGTGTATGCGGGAACATATCTACCGGCTGGACAGCGGCAACATTATACAAACCGCTTAACATAGTCACATCCCTCGCCTGTGTAGAAGGATTACAGCTTACATAGATGATCTTTTCAGGTGCTGCGTCAGAAACAGCCCTCAAAACATCAGCATGCATTCCCGCCCTTGGCGGGTCGGTGATAATGATATCAGGCTTCCCGTGTTCAGCAATAAACGCCTCACTTAATATGTCTTTAATATCCCCTGTAAAAAACCTGGTATTTGAAATACCGTTAAGTTTTGAATTTAACCCTGCATCTGCAACAGCTTCCGGAACTGATTCCATACCAATAACAACTTCAGCATGTTTTGCCACGAAATTTGCTATCGTTCCAGTTCCTGTATACAGGTCATATACGTTTTCCCTTCCGGTAAGGTCAGCAAACTCCCTTATTTTTTGATATAATTTCAGCGCCTGGGCAGTGTTAGTCTGGAAAAAAGATTTAGGCCCGATCCTGAAACTCAGGTCTTCCATCTTTTCGGTAATATATTCCTTTCCGGTATAACAGATAATCTGCTGGTCATAAAGGGTATCATTCTTTTTTCTGTTCACCGCATACAGTAATGAAGTGATCTCCGGAAAACTCTGTTTTACAGCTTCCAGTAAGTCCAGGATTGTCTTCCGATCTTCTTCCCCAAATACAACAATGATCATCAATTCGGAGGTGGAACTATTTCTGATAATCAGATTCCGTAAAAAGCCATTATGATTCTTTGTATCATAAAATTTCAGTTTCTTTTCTTCTCCGTACTTTTTGATGAAATTACGGATAGCATTTCCGGGTTCTGCCTGCAGCCAGCATTTATTGATATCCAGAACCTTATCATACATACCTGGCAGGTGAAATCCTGCAGCATTGGTATTATTGAAAACAGCGCCGGAATCTATTTCTTCCCTCGAAAACCATTTATCGGAGGAAAAGGTATATTCCAGTTTGTTCCTGTAAGCTTCGGTTTTTTCAGAAGCGAGAATGGGCTGAACCTGAATGTTGTCAATTTTCCCAATTCTTTTCAGCGTTTCTTCTACCTGTCGTTCTTTATATTTTAACTGATCGGCATAGGAAAGATGCTGCCATTTACATCCTCCGCATACTCCGAAATGCTCACAAACGGGTTTAACGCGTTTCTCGGAGTACTTATGGAAGAAGAGGGGTTTCCCTTCCATATATTTCCTGCGTTTCCGTGTTACCCGGATATCGACGATATCTCCCGGAATTACCATCGGCACAAAAATTACCATATTGTCAACTCTGGCAATGGCATTGCCTTCAGCTCCGACTGATTCAATAAGTACATTCCTAAGAACTGGTTTTTTTCCCCGGCTCAAGATATTTTAAATTTAGTTTTAAAGAGTTTGATTAATTTTACACGGTTATTTGCAAAGGTATTGATAAAACGTATTTATTTTGCAAATGTTCACAATTAATAAGCTGTAAATGATTTCTGTTGAGAATTTATCAGTACGGTTTGGCGGCACTACCTTGTTTGATTCTGTTACTCTGATGATCAATGATAAGGAAAGGGCAGGGCTGGTGGGAAGGAACGGAGCAGGGAAGACCACCCTGTTGAAGATTATTGCAGGTTTTCAGGAACCTTCAGGAGGACAGGTTATTAGAAGCGGTGATCAGACAGTAGGATACCTTCCTCAGCAAATGATTCACAGGGACGGGAAAACAGTGTATGAAGAGACATTGTTGGCGTTTGACGATATTATCAATGCGGAAAAGGATATTGTCAGGATCAATGATCAGCTTGCTGTCAGGACTGATTACGACTCTCCTTCTTACCTGAGACTTATTGATAAGCTGGATCATTTGAATGATAGTCTTCAGATGCTGGGAGGAAACAGTATTCAGGCTGATATAGAAAAAACGCTTATCGGGCTGGGTTTTAATGCTGACGATCTGAACAGGCCCGTATCGGAACTCAGCGGGGGATGGAGAATGAGAATTGAACTTGCCAGGTTGCTCTTAAAGAAACCGGATTTTCTCCTGCTTGATGAACCTACAAATCATCTCGATATACATGCTATTGAATGGCTGGAATCATTCCTCACTGATTATCCCGGGGGAATAATTATGATTTCGCACGATCGTGTTTTTCTCGATAATATAACTTCCCGGACTATTGAGTTACGCACCGGTAAAGCTTTTGATTTCCGTGTTCCTTACTCTCAGTATGTTGAACTTAAAGAGGAAAGAATGATCCAGCAAATGGCTGCTTTTCAGAATCAGAAAAAAATGATCAGGGATAATGAAAAGTTTATTCAGCGATTTCGTTATAAAGCCACCAAGGCAGTGCAGGTGCAGTCGAGAATAAAGATGTTGAATAAAGTGCAACGTATTGAAGTGGAGGAAGAAGATGCAGGTTATCTGAATATTAAGTTTCCCCCGGCACCAAGGTCAGGAACCATTGTGGTGGAGGCTGAAAATCTGTCAAAATCATTCGGCACTCATGATGTGCTTGATAATATTAACATTATTATAGAAAGAGGGGAAAAGGTGGCTTTTGTTGGCAGGAACGGTGAGGGAAAAACCACACTGTCGCGGATTATCACCGGTGAGCTGGATTATAAAGGAAAGTTAAAGACAGGGCATAATGTTTCTATAGGGTACTTCGCTCAGAACCAGGATGAATTACTGGATGACAACCTTACCCCGCTGGAAACCATAGATGCAGTTGCAGTGGGTGACGTGCGAAAAAAGATCAGGGATATCCTGGGAGCCTTCCTTTTTGGCGGTGATGATGCAGAAAAAAAAATAAAAGTGCTTTCCGGTGGAGAAAGATCCCGTTTGTCCCTTGCGAAATTACTTCTCCAGCACAACAACCTGCTGGTACTGGACGAGCCGACAAATCACCTTGATATGCGGTCAAAAGATATTCTTAAAAATGCTCTTCTTCACTATAACGGTACACTTATTGTGGTCTCTCATGACAGGGAATTTCTGGACGGACTGGTTGATAAGATTTACGAATTCAGGAACCATAAGGTAAAACAACATATTGGCGGTATCTTTGAATTTCTCGAAAAAAGAAAATTAAATAATCTCAGGGAAATTGAAAGAAAAGCAAGGGCAGGGCAACCGGATGAAAATACAATTGTTCCGGAATCAACAAATAAACACAATTACAACCGGCGTAAAGAACATGAAAAAAAGGTGAGAAGGGTGAAGAATGAACTGGAAAGAATTGAAACTGATATTACCGGAATGGAAAAAAGAATCGGTGAACTGGAGAATTTACTGGCGAACCCTGAAAACATCAGGGATCATGATTTGTTTTCCGAATATGGCAGTTTAAAAGCAAGTCACGACACACTCCTGACCAGGTGGGAAAAATTACATACACAACTGGAAGAACTTATTAACTTCATTTAATAAAACAGAACAGATGGTATACCGGAATTGCATCTCACTCATTTTTTTATACGGCTTGCTATTTGTATCCTGTCAGAAGCCTCCTTCAAAACCTATGAGGGAGCCTAATCTGGCTGATATTTATAATCCGGGAAAAACAAGTTTGCATCCCGGCTATACCATTCACCATGTTAATGACAGTGCCTCAGTTATATATATACGTATCCTCCCGGCTGAATTATTATTCAGCATGGCTAATGAAGAAAATATTCCCAGGGCAAGGATCAGGATCAGGTATGAGTTAAGGCATATCACTGAAATTTTAAAAGATGGTGTTTTAAGAGATTCTGCTTCTGTTTACAGACAGATAAACAGGGAAGATGTAAAGGCTTATTATTTCACTGCCTTACCCTTCAAAGTTTACACCGGAAATAAATACCTTCTGACGGTAAATGTATATGACGAAAACAGGAGAACCCGAAATCAGACCTCTCTCATACTGGATAAGACCACCAGGTTCACTGCTCAGAATTATAAGGTTATTTCACCTGCTACGGGTTATCCCCTCTTTAACCGGTATTTTGCTCCGGGTGAGCAATTCAGGATTGTATTCAATCAGTTAGGGTACGATTCATTACATGTCGACTTTTTCAATCCCGACAGGAGTATGCCCAGACCTATGTTCTCCACTTTGCCGGAAACACCTGTACGGACACAGCCAGACACATCATGGTCATATGCGCATAATGATTCTATGATCTATGAGCTGGCTTTTCCGGGAACATATATCTTTAAAGTTGATAAAATGCAAAAGGATGGACTCACCCTTATGAATTTCGGAGAACATTTTCCCGGTATAAGAACCCCTGATGATCTCCTGGGGCCTTTAATCTATTTAACATCATCGGTTGAATTCAGGGATCTCCGGATACAACTGAACAGAAAGCTTGCTGTGGATAATTTCTGGATCGGTATAGCCGGTAATATGGAAGGAGCAAGAGAACTGATCAGGGTTTTCTACAACCGGGTATTGTTTGCCAATTTATATTTCACCTCATATAAGGAGGGTTGGAAAACCGACAGGGGAATGATATATATAGTTTTTGGAGCTCCCAATATGCTTGAGTTCACTGCCAATACTGAAAAATGGACATACCTGACCGGTAAGGGAAGCAACCCGATTGAATTTATTTTTGAAAGAAAGGAAAACATATTCACTACCGATGATTATCAGTATATCCGTGATGTAAGCTCAAATCCATACTGGAGATCTGCTGTGCAGTCCTGGAAGAAGGGCAAAATATATTCGAGTATTAATTAAACTAAAGAAGTTGACACAGGAAAAAGACTTTATATTTGGAATCAGGGCTCTTCTGGAAGCCATTGAATCCGGTAAAGAAATTGATCGCGTTCTGTTCGCAAAAAACCCTGACAGCCAGATAAACAATGAAGTTTTTCCTCTCATAAGACAGCATTCTATCCCTTTTCAATTTGTTCCTGTTGAAAAACTGAACAGGATAACCAGGAAGAATCATCAGGGTGTGGTTGCATTTATTTCCGCAGTATCATATTATCCTGTGAGTGAAATTATTATGAGGTGTTTTGATAAGGGTAAGGATCCCTTTCTGCTTATTCTTGACCAGGTAACAGATGTAGGTAATTTTGGGGCCATCGGGAGGAGTGCTGAATGTCTGGGTGTGGATGGCATAATCATTCCAGAAAGAGGGAATGCAAGGATAAATGCCGATTCCATCAAGGCATCTGCGGGTGCCCTTCTAAGGATACCTGTTGCAAGAGTCCGTTCTCTCGAATCAACCATTGAATACCTTATAGATTCAGGCTTAAAAATTATTGCGGGAACAGAAAAAGCAGAAAAGGCAGCATTTGACGTTACATTAACCGGGCCACTGGCAATTATAGCAGGATCTGAAGACACCGGAATTTCTGCCCGGTTATTGAAAATTTCCCATGAGTTAATAAAAATACCTATGTCCGGGAAAATTGCTTCCCTGAATGTGTCGGCCGCAACAGCCATATTGCTGTATGAAGCAGCGAGACAGAGAGTGAAGGAGTAATATCGAACCTTGTTACATGACCGGTAGCTGGCGGTCGAAAGCTTCTTCCAGGGAAATAAATGTTTCAGTGCGGGCTATTCCCGGAATCCTTTGAAGTTTCTCTACCAGTACATATTTAAGATCTTCATTGCTCTTCGTATAAACTTTAATGAAGATAGAATATTCTCCGGTAGTATAATGACATTGGGTAATTTCATGGATCTCCCTCAGCTTTTTCACAACTTCCGGATAAAGATGCGCGCTCTCAAGGTAAATACCTATGTAGGCACAGGTATGATAACCAACTTTTTTCGGATTGATCACGAATTCTGAACCGGTAATTATACCTAACCTGGTTAAACGTTGTATCCGTTGGTGAATGGCTGCACCTGACACATTGCATTCACGGGCCACCTCAAGATAGGGAATCCGGGCATTTGACATAATCAAACTCAGTATTTTCCTGTCTAAATTATCAATCTGGGGATGTTCTTCCATATTGTTTTTGAATAGAAAAAATATTTCTTAGAATGAATAAAGATAAAAATAAATATTTGAGAAATTAATAAACTTCATGTGATTTTATCTTCAGGTTAACTAAATTTTAATGTAAATTATTACAAAATGTAATGCGATAGAACTTCTTTTGTATATTTTTGGTTTTGTGAAATGACATTTTGACTTTAATACTTTTTATGACTAATAGTACCCAGAGTATGAAATATGAGTCATCCATTGATCTGATGTTCACCTTTTTAATAATTCCTGGTTTAAATTAACTCCAATGAAACATCATGAAATCTGTATTTTCTATACTGTTTTTTATTCATATAAGAATATTCCTGTTTTCAGGCGATAATTTCAACGAATGGTTTTCAGAAGGAGCCATGCGTGTGGACTTCGTACTGGCAGGCGATGCATCTGTAACAAATTGTTATCTATCAAAAATATTATCTGAACCTTATTGGGGAGGGTCTTTAACTAATCTTCTCGATACCCTTTATTATGGTGATTATTATTTTACAGTTCAGGATAATGAAACCGGTAAGCTGCTATATTCACGGGGATTCTCTGCTTTATTCAGTGAATGGCAAACCACTTCTGAAGCTGATATTCTTCAAAAAGCCTTCCCGAACTCTGTCAGATTTCCTTACCCGGTGAAGTCTGTCATACTGGAAATATTCCGCCGGTTAAAAACCCAGTCTTTAGAAAGGATTTTCACCTGCGTAATAAATCCTGGTGATCCCGAAATTGAGAGAATAACATTGCCTGTCCTTAAAACACGTTCACTGATGATCAGTGGTCCTCCGGGGAATTCAGTGGATATTGTCATAATACCTGAAGGGTATAGTAAGAAGGAGATGAATAAATTCATAAAGGATGCCGGCAGGTTAACATCCCATTTATTGTCGGTCGAGCCTTTTGCTACTCACCGGGAAAAATTCAATATCAGACTTGTTTATGCCGAAAGTGCCGAATCAGGCACTGATATTCCGGGTGAAGGGATATGGAAAAACACCATAATAAACAGCAATTTTTACACCTTTGGGAGTGAGAGATATTTAACTAGTTCCGACTTCTGGAAAATATCGGATTTGGCGGCATCTGTTCCCTATGACCAGATAATTATACTGGTGAATACAGATAAATACGGAGGAGGAGGAATTTATAATTTTTACAGTATTTGCAGTAGCGATCATCCTGCCTCTCCCGGAGTCCTTGTGCATGAATTTGGACATGCATTTACAGGTCTGGGAGATGAGTATTATACATCAGATGTGGCTTACGAAGGTTTTTATGCTATTCAGTACGAACCCTGGGAGCCAAACCTCACCACAATGATAAACTTTGATAAAAAATGGAAGGATATGGTTCCTGAAGGTGTTCCTGTTCCTACTCCTGTAAAGAAAGAATATCTGAATACAATAGGGGCATTTGAGGGTGGTGGGTATTCGGCAAAAAATATTTTCCGGCCTCAAATCGAATGTATCATGAAAAGTAATTCAGGCCCGGCGTTTTGCGGTGTTTGTCACAGAGCAACAGAAAGAATGATTTTTTTCTATACAGACTGATTGCATCAGTCATTACAGTATCGTAGTATATATAAAAATTCTGCATAATCAGTGAGTCGTATTACACCTGAACAAATAATAGAGGGTATCAAGAAACGTGATAATACAGTCTTGCAATATGTGTATAAGAGCTACTATCCAATAGTGTTAAAGTTTGTTGTAAAAAACAAAGGTTCTGAGGATGATGCAAAAGACATTTTTCAGGAAACACTGGTCACCCTTTTTAAGAATTTGCGGGACAACCCGGATTTTGAGCTGAATTGTAATTTCCAGACCTATATATATTCCGTTGCCCGGGTGTTGTGGTTAAAGTCTTTGAAAAATACCAAAATTAACGGTTTTACTCCTCTGATTGAAACGCATTCATATATCCACTTTACTGAACCTGAACCCTTTCGTGAAGAAGATATTCAGTACAGCATTTATCAGAAAGCATTCCTGAAACTGCCTGCTGACTGCAGGGATATACTAAAGATGACCATTGACGGATTTTCCCAGAAAGAGATTGTTGATATCCTGAAGTTATACAGTGAAAATTATGTAAGAAAAAGAAAACACTTTTGTAAGGAGTACCTGATTAAACTTATTAAGGAAGATCCTCAATTTCAAGATGATACAAAATGATCATTCCGTATACCAGGTAAAGTTGTTTTTTCTGTTTTTGAAATATTGTTTACGTAGAAAAATTACAAGTACAACTAGAGATACAAATAGAAGCGGTATAAGAAAAATTCGTAATTTACTGTAATTAAATGAATTAAATAAAGGCTCCGAATCGCCAAGAATAATAAACCCTGACCAGAAAAAAGGATTTGATTTCAGTCCATCGGCTTTAGTGATAAAATCAAGTTTTGACAAGCGTAAAGCTTCTGGTTTGGAAAATCCCTGAATCAGGTACTTGTAAAAGTAATCCATCATCTCAACAGTGGCATAGTCGGCCACTTCCCAAAGCGACATTAATATACTCGGACAGCCTGCATAGGAGAAGCTGCGCGCAAGACTTTGCATGCCTTCTCCCTCCTGTAGTTTGCCAAATCCGCTACTGCAGGAACTTAAAACAGCCAGCCTGGCATTCAGTTGCATATTATAAATCTCGAATGCATGCAGAAAACCGTCTTCTTCTTCTTCCACCAGTTGAGTGAAGGCCATTTTGGAATATAAGGGATTTTTATCGTCAAGAATAGTATGCATAGCCAGATGCAATATCTCATAATCAGATGCATGGCGTTTAAAGCTGCCTTCTGTGGCCTTATAATCCAGGTATATTTCCGTATTGAGATATTTTGAAATATTTTTTACTTCATCCTTAATACCTGGCAGAATGATAAGATTATGCCGGTCTTCTTTTCTCAGTAAGTTTTCTTCCTGAAGATTTACCATCAGGTTCCCGTAGGTAGGAGCAAAGGCAAGAACTGATTTGTTTTGAGCCCTGCTTTTAAGATCGTGCCTGAAATGCAGGGTTGCTGAATAGGAAAATCCCGTGGAATGCTTATACAATAAGTACGGCAGATTGCGGTAATCAGCATGTGTGTCCTGTATCTCTTCCGTGAGCAGGGCATCAAAGGGAAGATAGGCTATCTCACCATCAGCTATTATGATCAGATTTTTTCCCCTGGTAATATCTTCAAAGGGCTCCAGTAACATATTGTATAAACGGTAACCCTGGTTGGTCATCTGCGTAAAGGTCGCATCCACATTCTTTGAAAAATTCTGGGTTGTGATTAGCCGATAATAATCATTACAATCCTGTTCAAGATTACTGCTCACTTCATGTCTGAAAAACCCGGTTTTTTCACTTGTGATAATAAAGGTATAGAGATATCTGTCACTTATTGAATATGCGAGTACAGCATCATTTTTTCGCAGCAATACATTAATTTCTTCGGGTGAAATATAGTCTGTGCGATACTTAAGATCATAGTAATCAGGGTAGTCTTCTTCAAACCTTCTAAGGAGGATATCATATTCAACATTATATTTTGCGAGCAGTTCTTCCCATGTTTTTAGTCTTTGTTCATCCTGTACTTTCTTCTGTTTTTCAAGTAATACCTGTTCTTCGTATAATGACAATTTACGGTGCAGCTCTTTTTCCTTATCGGTTAATTCTGCAGGGATGTTCCCATACATCATGGCTTTCTGCGTCCGCAGATGGGAGAGTAATACAAAAGCTTTACTCATTTCATTTATCTGGAAAGCGTTGTTAAAATATTTCATATCCCCTGTCAGCTCAAATAAAAGGTAGGCCGTTGAGACAGCTTCCGTATAAACATCTTTCTCATTCTCGGAGATACTGAAAAGACTTCCTTCTGAAGAGATGCGGTATCGCATCTTGTTTATGATGTCAAAACAGATACCGGATACTTCGAGACTTGATTTCAGGAAACGTATATCATTATACTTCACATAATAGGCACGCAACGCCCTTGCTTTAAATTTCAGCGTAATATATATCCGTGAAAGATTATAAATATTTTCGGGAGAAGGATTGCTAAGGTAGTCAGTTTCAGTAAAATCAGTACTTCCGGCAATCAATGCTTTCTGAAAATATTGTAAAGCAGTGGTTATTTCGTTCTCTTTCAGATAAACCTCCCCGTAATTATGATATATCTGGGAAAGCAGGGTGTTATTATAAGAATGGTGTTTCAGTGCCGATTTCAGTGCAAGATCAAAATAATGAAAAGCACTTTCCTTATCATGACGTTGCTCATAGAGGAATATCCCATAATTGAGATATACCTGGTGCATTTCACTCTCCACCAGGTCGGGCAGCTGAAAGATCATACGATAGTATCGCTCTGCCTCATCAATTTCACCTAAAGCTATGTAATTCAGAGCAATCCCGTTGTACACGGTATATTTTTCTGTCGCAATTTTGGTGTATTCTAACCAAGTAGTATTAGATTTATAATATTCTTTCAATAAGTAATAAAGTGCACCTTGAGTATATTGAAATAAGCCTTGATCAATATCATGATTATATTTTAAATAAAAATTAAGGCTATATTGAAAGTATTGTTCGGATTTCACATAATCGCCAATATTTCTATATAAGACGCTTATGTAAAACAGAGTTTTTCCAACATTAATGTTAGTCGAATCACTTTGAACATATAATTCATTTGCCTTAAGAGACATTGTAATTGCTTTGTCAAAATCCCAAGCATAAACATATGCAACTGAAATATTTAAGTATGTATTTGCAAGATTTCTTTTTAGATTACTATAATACTTTATTTTAATATCGAGTACTTTTTCCAGGAATTCTCTTGATTCATCAAAGTCCCCTTTCATAAAGGCCACCCTTGCTTTACTGTTCAGGACATTAACCAGGGAGTCTGTTGAGGCATCTGCTTTTTCAGGATCAGGTAAGGGGTTTCCCCGGCAGAGCAAAAAATGACAAAAAAACAATAGAAAAAACAGGATAATTTTCATACCGTAAAAAATTTTAGTGATAAATATCATCATTTCTTGCCAATTTTAAAAAAAAAACTACCTTCGCAACGGTCAGTTATTCAGGCAAATGTATTTTTTTTTAAAAAAAGTTCATTTTTCAGGGGAATGTTTAGGCCTTTTTTGGTATTAATGTATATAGTACTTAACCCCAAAAAATTCAGAAAAATGAAAAGAGTAAATCTAAATGAGCAGTGGAATTCTCAGAGTTCCTTCGATAGTTTTGCAGTATTTACCATTTCCGGCAAGAAAATGAACTTTGTCAGAGGCGGTGGTGATCCTATACCTCCAGGTACCCCTCCAGGCGGGATTCCAGGATGGCAGGATGATGATGAGCAACCGTAACAGACGACAGCATCATTTTAATAAACAACAATGGTTTTGGTTACCGGTAAAAAGAACCATTGGGCGTATATCCGACACACCGGTTCACTATTATAAGAGCTATTCATTATAGCTGTTTTCAGAGAAATAAATATGAACTGAAAAAGCTTATCACAATTGTGGTAATTGAAATACATGATTTTAATCCTGGTTATGATTAAAAACTAAATAACAGGGTTATTAAAAGGTAACAGCTGAATGTCAAAGTTAGTAGCATTTGGTTATTAAAAGGTAACTTCCGAATGTTTCAGGTAGTACCATTTGATACATTGTATATAATTGATAATTAGTAATGTGCGGATTAACTTTTAAGTATTAATGTTCCGGGAACATGTAATACTCTTTATGTCCTGAAAATTGTTTTAAAAATCAGATATATGAAAAAAAACAGGCATCTTATCTCAAAATACCTGAGCAGGGAGCTGGATTCTGTTCAGTCTGCCGGGTTTGAGGAAGCCCTTCGTACAAGTCCTGCTCTGAGGCAGGAGATTAATCTCTACAAAGAGGTTGATCGGGCTCTTGCTGATACAGAAGTTCTGGATCTAAGATCACAGCTAAATGCAATGCATGAGCCAATGTTACAGGAAATATTGGTTAATACCCGAAGATCAGGCAGGCAATATGCCAGGTATGTTGCCGCTGCCGCTGCAATTGCTGTAATTATAGGGATTGGAGTTCTTGGTTTTCTTAGAAATCAGGACTCCATAGTAGGCAGGTTTTACCATCCCTATGCTATGACCATGGTTACCCGTTCATCTAATATGGATATTGACCTCATTTTGCGGGAAGCATTGATCAGGTATGACAATCATAAATACAGGGAAGCAGTCATCCTGTTTGAGAAAGTCCTTGACAGTGATCCGGAGATGATACCGGCAAATCTGTATGCCGGAATTTCCTATTTTGAAATCAAGGAATACAGCAATGCTGAAAAATCCCTTGACAGGGTCATTAAACATAACGATAACCTTTATATCGAACAGGCTGAATGGTATATGGGTTTTTGTTATTTAATGACTGACAGAAAGGAAAAAGCCATTCATCAATTCAGGAAAATTGCTGATGGTAAAGGATATTATAATGATAAGGCAAAGAAGATCCTTAACAGGCTGAAATAATATTATAAAATCTGTTTAACAAGTTAAATGCTCTGGTATGAAAGTAAAACCTACATACAAAGAGCTTCTTGATTACGTCTTTGAGCTGGAGAGCAAAGTTCGTGAGCTGGAAAAGAAGCTGATGGAAAATATGGAAAAGACTGAAAAGCTGAAATGCAGGTTCTTAGGGAATGTATCACATGAGATGAGAACACCCATGAATGCTATTCTCGGTTTCTCAAATCTTTTGATTGATAAGAATATAACTCACGATAAAAGAGAGGAGTATATGGAACATATCAATCAAAGCAGCACAAATCTCCTTAGGATTGTGGATACAATGATTGATACATCATTGCTTGAAATAAATGAACTGAGAATACACAAGGATTATTTTAACCTGGGGAGGGTAATGCAGCAGGTGTATTATTACTTCAATATTGAAAAGCATAAAACCAGTAAGGACCATATTGTTCTGCTTCTGAATACCGACAGGAAGGATAGCGAAATGATGGTTTTTACTGACCAGTATCGGCTTACCCAGGTTCTGTTCTCCCTCTTAACTAATGCATTCAAATTTACGTCCAAAGGCATTATTGAATTCGGTTATTACTATAAAGACGAAGCCTTTATTCAATTTTATGTGAAAGATAGCGGGAAGGGAATTTCTGATGATAGAGCACAATCTATTTTTGATAAATTCGAAAAGCAGGAAGAAGATTATGGTCATGTTGAAGGTCTGGGACTGGGTCTGGCACTTGCAAAAGGGATAATTAATCTTCTTGGTGGGGAGATATGGGTTGAAAAGAATGTTTTAGGTGGCTCAACCTTTAGTTTTACTATAAAATATAAGGAAAAAGATGATTTAATCAAAAAGGTTTCTTCATCTATAAGAGGAATGGTTGTTTGATTTTTCTGAATTTTTTGGTTAAGCACGTTCTTACAAATAATCAGTATGAAGGCACAAATGCTGTGGTAAGTTTTTCTGAGTTTTTTGGGATATGTTAGAAAGGATGAGATAAATTTTAAGAATTTTGGGGTTTTCTTAGAACGGCAAATCATCCTGATAATCGGCAGAACGCGGAAAATCTTCTTCTTCCGGCATGGGAACAGATTCATCAGGTGTCTGGGATGAGGAAGATGTATTATGTTCTTTATCATCAGTTACCTTTTCAATTTTCCATGCTTCAAGATTTGTGAAATAGGAAACAGATCCGTCTTTTTCCCATTTTCTGCCACGAAGATTAAAACTTACCCTGATCTGCTCACCCGGAGAATATGGTTCGATAAGGGTGCACCGGTCCTGTGTAAGTTGAAACTTTATGTAATCTGTAAAGTTAAATCCATTTGAAACTTCAGTTTTTGAAATTACAAATTCTCTTTTACGAAATTTTCCGCTGACGTCAACAGCCGGATATTTTTCGACAATGGTACCTGTGATTTCGTAGTTCATAAATTTATTATCCTTTTAATATCAATTTTCGTGTAATTATCCTTGAATAAAAAAGGTTAGAGTTCTTCACTTTAACCTTTTTTATTTGTTTAATGACAGAAAACTGTAAAAATCAGCCAGTGGATAAAAGAATTATTTTAAAACATCCATTAATTCCATTTCGAATATAAGGACGGAATTAGGCGGGATCATATCACCGGCTCCACTTTCCCCATATCCGAGTGAAGGTGGAATGAAGACCTGGTATTTTGCTCCCACCTTCATTAATTGCAGGGCTTCTGTCCATCCTTTAATTACCATGTCAACACCAAAAGTAGCAGGTTCTCCCCTGTCGATACTGCTATCAAACTGTGTCCCGTCGGCTAATGTGCCTTTATAATGAACCACAACCTGGTCCTGTTCCCCGGGAATGGGCCCTGTTCCTTCCTTAATCACTCTGTATTGCAGTCCTGATTCAGTGACAATTATTCCCTCTTTTGTTTTATTTAATTCTAAGAATGCATTGGCTTTTTCGAGATTCTCTGCACCCTGGCCGGCCATATCAGATTCCTTTTCCTGGTTTTTGTTCATTATATAGGATTGAATAATACCGCCTGCTTCAAAGTCTTCAATGGGTGACTTAATGTCATAATACCCTGCTGAAGCGGCTTTAAAAAAAAGTTTGGGTGAAAAAGTATCCTCTAATTTGAAATGTTTTATATTTTCTGAGACAAAATTGCCCATATCAAGACCATATGCATAGGCAAATGAATCAGCATCTGATTTCAGTTTCACAGAAGAGAGCCCTGTTACAGGAGAAAAAGAGCCAATCAGATAGCCGGCAATGAGAAGGATAACTCCTGAAATTACTAATATAATCGGTTTGTTTTTCATAAAAATTGATTTAAATATTTGATTACTTTTTTAAAAATGCGAAGTTAATATAATAATACATAACTAGACTACTTTCAGGATATTTTTATCGCTCGTAACATATGCCGTTTCTTACCGGGACCCTTAATTTTTTCAACATGAAATCCGGCTGACATCAGAGACCGTCTTACATTCCCGCTGGAGGAATAGGTTACAAGCAGACCATTAGTGATCATAGCTTTGTTTATCTTATAAAATATCTCTTTAGTCCATAATTCAGGTTGGGTACCCGGACTAAATGCATCAAAATAGATGAGATCAAATTCTTCATCAAAATTATAAGTTATGAGATCAGCTGCAATTTTCCTCAGGTTAAAAGATGGTATTATTTCCTGAAAGGTATTCCAGTCAGTTGAGTGTAATTTTTTAAAAAACCTTCTGCATTCAGGGAATATCAATTCAGGATAATTTAACTGATCAGACAAACTTTTATCAAGGGGGTACATGTCAACAGCTGTATAATGAACAGAAATGTTGTGTTTGATGGAGTACGCCAGAGTAAGATATGCATTCAGGCCTGTCCCGAACCCTGCTTCAAAAATATTCACACATGTTTTCGATAATTTTTTCAATCCCTGTTCAATAAACACATATTCAGATTCTCCTATCGCGCCATTTACAGAATGAAAATGTTCATTAAAATGGTTATCTATTACAGTATATGAACCGTCAGATGTTTGTATAAGCTTTCGTTGCATTTGTTCCATGCCCTTATGACAGTATATGGTAATACATTATAAAGGTATAAAAACCCTGATAATATCTAACTATTAACTCCATCTATAAATGCAAGAGTTCATTAATATAAATTATATAAGAGTAAAAATATCTATAAAATATATATATTAATAATATAAATAACATAAAATAAATATAATATATAATTAAAATTTATATATTTGTATGTAAAAATGTATGTAATGAAAATTCATTATTATCTTGAGATAAGAAAAACAGAAATATTTTTATCGGCAGAAAAAAAGGTTCCGGTAGTGTTATCCTGTTCTTATTCTGGAAGGAGAGTGAAAATGCATACGGGATGCAGGGTTTATGCGTCCCACTGGGATAAAGACAAGGAGAGAGTAATGCATGGCAGTTCTGATGCTTCTGAGACAAACCTGTACCTGGAAAAGCTGGAAGAGTTAAGTTTCCGCGCTTTTCAGACATTGACTGTTAATAACATGATTCCGGAGGCTGTCAGATTACGGGCTTATTTGAAAAAAAATAAGCCTGTAACACAAAAGGGATTTTTTGAGGCATTTACGGAATTCATAGAGGAAAATCACACAAACTGGAAGAAATTCACTTTCAACAAGGTAAAAAGTCTTTATAATATACTTATAGCATTCAATGAAGAAAATGAATATTCCCTTCACCTTGTTAATTTTGATGAGGATCAATTTAAAAGAATTGAGATATTTTTCAGGGAGGAGAAAGGATTTGCGGATATTACCATCGAAAAATATCTGGGTGTCATTAAATGGTTTCTGAATTGGGCGGTGAAGAAGAAGTATTATTTCAATCCGGGAATACGTTACATGAAACCTGAAATAAGTGCAAAACATGCGGAAAGAAGGATCATTAATTATTTAACACGGGAGGAACTTATGAAATTATATAATCTGGAAGGATTGACAAAGCGAGAAGAGAGAATAAGGGATGTTTTTATTTTTCTTTGTTTTACTGGATTGAAATATAATGAACTAACAAGTCTGAAGAGGGCTGATATCATTGGAGAGGAATTGCATCTTTCATCAGGCGGTATTAAACGTAAGGTGCCGTTGAATCAATATGCAAAATTTATTTTAAAGAAGTACGAGTATATTTACTTTCGGGGAGACAGTTATTTCCCTTGTTTTTCTGTCATGACCATAAATAAATACATCAGGATTATTGCTCAGAAGTCAGGAATGAGTCGTATAACAGAGGTGAGCAGGGTCAGAAAGGGTGATCCGGTTTCTGCCGGATTAAAGGATGTAATAGCTATAGGGTATGCGCGAAACACTTTTCTGGTTAATGCGTTGTTACTTGGTATATCTGAAGAGTCTGTCAGGAGAATAGCAGGCATTCGCACATCATCGGTTTTGAGGAGGTTTAAAGAAGCCATAGAAGTTTCTGACCGCAATGAAATGCAGAAATTCAACCAGTTGGGGTAGAAATTTTTGAGGGCAGGTACTCATGGTAAATATTTCCCATTGCCTTGAAGATATTGATTTTTGATTTTGGATAGTGTTTGTTGAATTCTTCAATCCGTTCTCTTACATATTTTCTTTTTGAGTCATCTTCAAAAGCACATTTCTTCTCAGGAAGTTTATAATCCCTTATTTTAGCGTAGTCTGCTATTTCGTCTTCGTTGATATCAAGTAGGGGCCGTATAAGACAGATTCTTCCGTCAAACATTTTAAGTTTATAGGGGAGGGAACTTACTGAACCATGATAGAGCATGTTAATAAATAATGTTTCCAGGGCATCTTCCCTGTGATGACCAAAGCATAGTTTGTTGCAGTTGAGTTTACTGGTGAGATCGAACATTCTTTTGCGTCTGTGCCAGGAACACACAAAACAGGGGCCTTTTTTTTCTGATTTGTTGATTCCGGCTTCCACCTCTTCTATTTCGAGAGGTATATTCAGGCTGCTGCAGAATGACCGGATGTACTCCTCATTAACTAAATATCCGCTATCGATAACCCTGATATGTACTGCGTGAATATCAAATGAAAAGGGTAGTGACTTCTGCCTTTCTTTGAGGATTTCCAGCAGTGCGAGTGAGTCTTTTCCGCCGGAGAGTCCGACTAAAACCCTGTCGTTTTCCTCCAGGAGCTGATGCCGGATGCTAGTTCGTCCTGCTTTCCGGCAAAGCTTTTTAAACAGTAAGGTTTCTTTATTCATGATTTGTTAAAACCTTGCGATCCTGTCGGTTAACAGAGGAATATACTGATCATCCAGAGTGTTTGTCCATCCAATGAGGTATCGGGTATAATCTGAGATTTCCTGTTCCCAGATATTTTTAGCATAGGGGTCCTGCATGATTTCATCAGGCAAAAGATTTGCTGCCATCTGTATTTTTCTGGCTGATTTTCTTAGCGGGGTACTGTAAAGGTCTGCTGCACCGTATAGATGAAGGAAGTTATGAGCTATCTCCGACGGGTATTTATAGCTGACAATGGCATATTCAACATAATCGTTTGAAAATGTGTTTAGTGCAAATGAAATATCGGTGCGATAGTAGTTATTTACAAGAAATAACAGTGCCACACTTTCGGCATTATGCTCATCTCTGAGATGGGCAATGAGTTGTTCCGTATTCTTTGGGTTTTGTCTTTTAGGGATTCCATCTTTCGTTGCAATCAGGAAGGATTCCCCGGCTTTCCGGGAAACAAAATCTGCCCACTTGTTAAGTTCCTCAATGCCTTTTTTAAGGTTTGGCTGGCTTAATGAGGCTTCAACGGTTCCGTTCGGAAGATTACGGGTTATGGTAGCGAAATCTTTTCCTATATAATAATCGCTTTTTATTTTAAGAGGGATATTGTTTTTCAGCGCTTGTGCCTCCAGCCATTTCACGGCCACGTTGACTGAATCGATGGTTGAAACAATATCAAATTCTGTCCATGCAGATGTGGTCTTTGTGTCGATAAAAATGAAATACAAGAGAACGTTATCCTTCAAATCTTTACATACATTATTAAAACGTGCCTTTGAGTAATCTATTCTTTCGGGAGCATAGGAAGGCACTGAAACGATAAAAAAAAGAAAAACCAGGATGAGGTTAACAGTCTTCATAATGAGGTTGTTTGCAATACAAAAATAATGAAATAGTTAATATTATACATCTTGTCATCAGTAAAACGGGTAATTTCTCAAGCTGAGGCAGAGGTGAATATTCTCATTCCGGTAAGAGGGGACTCTCTTTTCTTACTTATTTATCTGACTATAATATTTACATATTTCTTTGATTCCACATATGTTACATTGCGGGTTACGTGCCTTACAGACATATCTTCCATGCAGGATAAGCCAGTGGTGTGCTTTTGGTATAAGTTTTTCCGGAATATGCCTGATCAGCTGCATTTCTGTCTGGAGGGGATTTTTCGCATTCCTGGAAAGACCTATTCTTGCTGATACTCTGAAGACATGGGTGTCAACGGCAAGTGTGGGTTTATTATAAACCACTGCCGCAATGACATTCGCTGTTTTTCTTCCTACCCCGGGAAGTTTCTGAAGTTCATTTACATCTGAAGGTACGACCCCGTTAAAATCTTTAACCAGGGTTTTTGCCATTCCCCGGAGATTTTTCGATTTATTATTTGGATAGGAGCAGGATTTGATAATCTTCAGAATTTCTCCGGTTTCTGCTCTGGCCAGGGTATGCGGGTCAGGAAATTTTTTAAAAAACTCCGGAGTGATCATATTTACCCGCTTGTCAGTACATTGTGCCGAGAGTATCACAGCAACGAGTAACTCATATGGATCTGTATATTGCAGTTCAGTTTCTGCAACCGGCATGTTCATAGTGAACCACTCAATCATTTTTTCAAACCGCTGCTTTGTTGTCATTTAAAATTGATAATTACTAATTAGTGCTTGCAAGAAAACGCCAATAGCTGCGTTATGCTCGCCTTCAAGACAGTCATTTACGATTAGTAAACTCCTGTCTTTCAGGCATCGCATGCCTTTCTCTTGACGTTTTCTTATCAAGCACATGCGAAAATATTGAGTTTTCTTTCAGACTGATTATTTTATCTCGTTTTTATTTACTGAAAGAGAGTCAAAGATTTCTCTGATTTACAATGCATTGATATGTGAATTGTTGATCTGAAAAAATCTGCGATTAAATTAATGAAAATCTGCGAGAAATCATGTGATGTTTAACTACCGGAAATTCCTTATAAGTTTTCTGTCACTGATAAGCGAATAACAGTGCGGGAAATTTCATTATCTGAACCAAGTTTTTATTTCAGGAAGGTATTAACTATATTTAAACCATATTTAATTCAGTCAACAGTTCGTTAAATTTTAAAAAACGCAAAGGCGCAATATATTGATTATTAACAACATAAATAACTTATAACTAAATTACTAAAATCTTCACTTTCAGCACAATATTAAAACATAAAGAAATATTGAAGGGGGGATTTAATATTAACTGATGTTAACCATACAATTTAAAGGATATACAATATGGAACGCAGAAATTTTTTACGGAATATTACCACCGGTAGCCTTGCATTATCCGGATTTACAGGAACTATTCTTACTTCAGGCAGCAATGGAGCATTATCGAATGCAAAACAGTTCAGATTAAAATATGCACCCGGACTGGGAATGTTTAAGGAGCATGCCGGTGATGATCCTGTTGACCAGATCAGGTTTATTCACGACCAGGGATTCCGGGCGGTTTTTGATAACGGGCTCATGAACAAGGAGCCTGCCATGCAGGAGAAGATTGCCGGTGAACTGGCCAGGAGAGGCATGGACCTTGGTCCATTTGTTTTATATGCTGATTTCAGTGTTATGTCGATGGTTACCCGCGACCCGGAGATGATGGACATGCTTAAGAAGAAGATGAAAGAGGGCCTTGAGGTTCAAAAACGCACCAATGCAAAAACTGCATTGGTAGTACCTGGCCGTTACGACCAGAGGCTTGCATGGGATTACCAGACTGCCAATGTAATTGACAGCATGCGTATGTGTTGCGATATTGTCGGTACTTCAGGTCTGGTACTTGTTATGGAACCATTAAATGCTCTGGCCAACCATCCCGGATTGTTCCTGACTACAATTCCCCAGGCATTTATGATATGTAAAGCTGTAAACCATTCTTCCTGCAGGATTGTGAACGACCTGTATCACCAGCAGATCACCGAAGGAAATCTCATTCCCAATATTGATCTGGCATGGGATTATATTGCTGCGTTTCATATCGGTGATAATCCGGGAAGGAGGGAGCCTACAACGGGTGAGATCAACTATCTCAATGTTTTCAGACATATTCATAGTAAAGAGTATGAGGGTGTTTTATGTATGGAACATGGAAAGAGCAAAACCGGTAAGGAGGGCGAGCGTGCAGTAATTGAAGCGTACAGAAAAGTAGATGCATTTTCGGTATAATACTTGTTTTATTATCAAAATAACTTTTTTTCCCAAATCCTTGGATTTTATAAGTATTATGTTTTATTTTGTGCTCGATTATTAACCATATCAAGAATTTACTTAAGAAATGACAAATTTCAGCAGATATTTCCGGTTTTATTTTTTTTACTTTTACTTCCGTGTGAAGTAATAGCCGGGACCAGTGTGCTGATAATATAACTGTAAACTTATATAAGACCCCGGCGAAAACCGGGGTTTTTTGTTTTATAAATGGAAACTATATATGGAAGAGTCATTACCGCAGGAAACGCTTAGAATTGCTATTCAGGGAGGCTTTGGTGCTTTTCATGAGATTGCCGCCACTCACTATTTCAATAACGATAACATTGAGATCATTCCGAGGAATACCTTTAAAGATCTGATGAAATCACTAAAAGAAAGGAAGGCTGAGTATGGAATTATGGCCATTGAGAACTCCATTGCAGGCAGCATACTTCCGAATTACAGTTTGATCAAGGACTCTCCAATGCATATTGTTGGTGAGATTTATCTCAGGATCAAGCAGAATCTGGTCGCTCTCCCCGGTCAGAAGATAGAGAATATTCATGAGGTACATTCTCATCCAATGGCTATTTTGCAGTGCCAGGAGTTTTTTGATCAATATCCATGGATAAAACTGATCGAGAGTCTTGATACTGCAATAAGCGCCAGGGAGATAAGTGAAAATAAGATAGAAGGAACAGGGGCCATTGCCAGTAATATGGCTGCAAAAAAATATAATCTTGAAATCATGGCTGAAGGTATAGAAACCAATAATATGAACTACACCCGTTTTCTGATTTTAAAGGAAAATGGTTCCCGGCCGGATATTTCCAAAGTGAATAAATCGTCCATTCATTTTGCGCTTGCACACCGGACGGGTTCGCTATCCAAGATTCTGTCCATTCTGTCCTATTATGATATAAACCTTACAAAAATCCAGTCATTACCCATAATGGGTAAGGATTGGGAATATCAGTTCTATATTGATGTAATTTTCAGTGATTACGAATGGTATAAAAAATCTCTGGTAGCTATTGAACCCTTTACAAGTGATCTGGGGGTTCTTGGAGAATATGAAAAAGGCATTTCAGTTATGGATTAATAAAATTAGAATAATGGGAATAAAACTTGATCTTGAACCTATCACATTTGGCAGTGATGATTTAAAAAGGCCTGTTATAATAGCCGGTCCGTGCAGTGCCGAGACAGAGGAGCAGGTTATGGAAACTGCCCGGGAACTATCGGCATTGGGAGTGAAAATTTTCAGGGCAGGTATCTGGAAACCCCGTACCCGCCCCAATGCATTTGAAGGTGTGGGCAATGAAGGGTTGCGGTGGTTACGGAGGGTTAAGGAAGAGACCGGCATGCTGACAACCACAGAGGTTGCAAATGTGAAACATGTGTATGAAGCGCTGAAAAACGGTATAGACATTCTGTGGATAGGTGCACGCACTTCTGCCAATCCCTTTGCTGTTCAGGATATTGCCGATGCACTGAGGGGTGTGGATATGACCATTATGGTGAAAAATCCCGTGAATCCCGATGTGGATTTATGGGTCGGGGCACTTGAAAGGTTGAATAACAGTGGGATAAAGAAACTGCTTGCTATTCACAGGGGTTTCTCCGCATTTGAAACCAATCTTTACAGGAACGATCCCCAATGGCAGATACCTATTGAACTCCGGCGAAGGATCCCCGATCTGAAGATCATTACTGATCCTTCACATATCTGCGGAAACAGGCAGCTTCTTTTTGATGTCTCACAAAAAGCTATGGATCTGGATTTTGATGGTCTGATCATTGAAACCCACATTCAGCCTGATAAAGCGTTGAGTGATGCAAAACAACAGATCACTCCGGCCGAACTTGGATCAATGCTGAAGAAGATCGTGCTGCGCGAACCGGATCCTAACGGAGCATCTAACATGACTCTCGCTGAGTTGCGTGAACAGATCGACAAGCTGGATGATAAGATTATCCAGGTGTTTGAAAAAAGAATGAAAATATCAGAGGAAATCGGGAAGTTTAAAAAAGAGCAGAATATTACCATCTTACAGACAAAGCGCTGGGATGATCTTCTGAATACAAGAATTGCTTTGGGAACAAGGAAGGGACTGAGTGAGGAGTTCATCCTGAAGGTTTTTCAGGCTATTCATCAGGAGTCTATTAATCATCAGAATCTGATCATGAATAAATAAAGAAATATTGAAAATTACAGACTTACACAGTAAACAAGGAATAAGCCGGATAATTACCGGGGAAAGCATGAAAAATGCAGTCAGGTATATTCCTGATCTAAAAACTGTGATCCTGGCCGATGAAAAAGTAATTAGCCTGTACAGGGATCAGTTCCCATCATTTCCAGTTATTTCCATTTCTTCCGGTGAGCAGTCAAAATCACTGTCTATGGTATCGGATTTGTACCGCCGGTTGCTGGAATCTGAAGTTGACAGGAAACATTTCATTCTTGGCATAGGGGGAGGAATAACAACAGACATTACCGGGTTTGTTGCATCAACATACCTGCGGGGGCTTCCTTTTGGCTTTGTATCCACCACCCTGCTGGGACAGGTGGATGCTGCCATTGGAGGTAAAAATGGTGTTAACCTCGATGGTTATAAAAACATTGTAGGGGTAATAAAACAGCCTGAATTTGTGATTTGCGACATTCAGTCTCTGAGAACGCTGGAAAAAAGGGAATTTATCAATGGATGGGCGGAGGTGGTTAAATATGCTGCCATTACCAGGCCTGACTTTTATGATTACCTTGATAATAACCTGGAAGACGGATTGAATTTCAATGTGGAGATTCTGGATGAGATTGTATATCAATCTGTTCAATCAAAAGTGGCTATTGTGGAGAAGGATGAATTTGAGTCAGGAGACAGGAAATTATTGAACTTCGGGCACACTTTTGCCCACGGGCTGGAAAAATTATATAAAATACCGCACGGGGAGGCGGTTTCTGCAGGCATGGTTATGGCCTCCAGAGTTTCGGTTAATATGGGATTATTGAAACCACAGGAAGAGGAGAAACTAACCGGGTTACTGTCCCGTTGCGGCCTGCCTGTAAATGTTCCCTTTGATCCCGGGTCTCTTGAAGAAGTCATGAGAAAGGATAAAAAAAGAGCGGGGGATGATATCCAGTTGGTACTGCTGGAGAAGATTGGCAAAGCAGTTGTGAAAAAAGTGCCGGTCAGTGAATTTAAATCCATCATATATGATTTGCATTAGTCTGGGCAACCTTGATTTTCATGAAGCCTTAAAAATAGCTGAAAAGGCAGCCATGATTGAAGTTCGCGGGGATCTGCTATCCTGGACCCGTGAAGAATATGCGATGGTCTTATCGTCGTCGCAGAAATCGGTTTTTACTTACAGGTTGTCTGAAATTATACAGGAGACTGAGGTTCTTGGAATGTACAAATTCGCTGTTGATAACGGAGCGGATTATATCGATACGGAAATGGATGCTTCCCCTGAATTTCTGAAAACCATTAAACAGTACATTAAAAATTCAAAAACGGAACTGATCCTTTCCTATCATAATTTCGATATCACTCCTTCTGTCGCTGAAATGAAAGTAATAACGGATCAGTGTGTTAACATGGGAGCAGATGTGGTTAAGATAGCCACTATGGTGAATGAATACCAGGATGCGGCAGGATTACTTTCATTATACAGGGAACCCGGAAGGAAAGTAATTGTGGGAATGGGTGAGAAGGGGAAGATAGTACGTATTGCGTCGGTATTTCTTGGATCGGAGTTTACCTTTGCGGCACCGCACAAAGGGGGATTAACAGCTCCGGGTCAGTTAAGCGTTGATGAGATGGAACAGATTATAACTTTAATAAAACCTATATGAATTCATTTGGAAGGATATTCAGGATTTCCATTTTTGGAGAATCTCATGGTCTTTCGGCAGGTATCCTTATCGATGGAGTTCCTGCCGGTCTTCCGCTTTGTGATGAGGATTTTGAAAAAGATAATGAACGTAGGCGTAGCGGTGCAAAGGGTACCACCCCAAGGAAAGAGGCTGATAAAGTTAAGATCCTCAGCGGGGTATTCAATGGAACGACTACCGGAGCACCTGTACTTCTGCTTTTTGAGAACACGAATACAAGGTCTTCCGATTACTCGAAATTCACCGCTATACCGCGTCCGGGTCACGCTGATTTTACCTCCTCGGTTAAATTTGGAGGCTTTAATGATTACAGGGGAGGGGGGCATTTTTCCGGAAGGCTTACCCTTGGAATAGTTGCCGCCGGTGTGATAGCAAAGAAGTTACTTAATAATATTACGATCAATGCTTCACTCATTGAGGCCGGGGGAATGAAGGATATTGAGGGCGCTGTAAATACTGCACTTCAGGAAGGAGATTCCATTGGAGGGATGATAGAATGCAGGGTTAATGGGTTACCGGCAGGGCTGGGAGAACCATTCTTTGATTCTGTTGAGTCGTTGATCAGTCACATGATTTTCGCCATACCTGCTATTAAAGGGATTGAATTTGGTTCGGGATTTTCTGCCGCCGGGATGAAAGGTTCTGAACATAACGACAATATTATTTCCCCCGAAGGGAAAACGGAAACCAATCATGCAGGTGGAATAAACGGTGGACTCACAAATGGTAACGAGTTGATATTTAAAATAGCCGTAAAACCTACCAGCAGTATCTCCGGAACGCAGAGGACGATTAATATGCAGACCAAAGAAATGACGGATCTTCAGGTTGAAGGAAGGCATGACACCTGTATAGCGCTAAGAGTGCCTGTTGTTGCTGAAGCAGCTACAGCAATCGTTCTCGCTGACCTAATGATGCTTGAGAATAAGATTCAACGAATAATTAAATGAACATAAAATCCTGATATATGAGAATTGCCATTATTGGAGCCGGAAATATGGGCTCATGGCTTGTTGAAGCCCTGTGCCTTGAACATGAAGTGGGAGTGTATGACACCGACAGAAACAGGTTAAAATATTTTTTCAACTCCCGGAAGTTTCTCTATCTCGAAGATCTTTTTGAGTACGAGCCTGATGTGCTGATAAATGCAGTGAGCCTTGAAAATACAGTGAGTGTTTTTGAGGAAGTTGTTCCTTTCCTGCCGGAAAATTGTATTATTTCTGATATTACTTCGGTGAAAAACGGACTTCTTAAATACTATCAGAACTGCGGAAAAAGGTTTGTATCCACACATCCTATGTTCGGTCCTACTTTTGCAAATATTAAAAACCTTAAAAATGAGCATGCGATTATTATTAAGGAATCGGATGAGGAGGGTAAGAGCTTTTTCAGGGAGTTTTATTCATCATTACAACTGAACATTCACGAATATACCTTCCGTGAGCATGATGAAACCATAGCCTATTCACTTTCCATCCCATTTTCATCCACACTGGTTTTCGGATCGTGCATGAGGGAACAGAAAGCTCCGGGCACTACCTTCCGGAAACATTTCGAGATTGCCAAAGGTCTGATGTCGGAGAATGATTACCTGCTGGCCGAAATACTTCTTAATCCTTACAGCCTGGAACAGATTGAGAAAATATATCAGAGTCTGGGTAATCTGCTGGTTATGATAAGGGGTAAAGACAAGGAAGGGCTGAAGATGTTTTTCGGTGAAGTGAGGAAAAATATAGGGGTTAATTAATAAAGCGGATTTCGAGTACCCTGCTTGTCTCCGGGCTGATTTTAAAACGGTTATCTATTCTTTTTCCGATGATCCAGGCAATCTTATTTCCTGAAACCAGGAGCCATGTATTTTCTTTTTCAGGAAGCGAAACCTTGTTGTTGATGAAGAAGTCGCTCAATTTCTTCATATTATTCATCCCCAATGGCATGAAATAATCTCCTGTCTCCCATCTTCTTATCATCAGGGGAAATTCAAGTGTGTCAAGGTCAAGCCATGCAATATAAGGATCATCAGGAATACCGGACCTGTCAAAATCAGTAAGGATGGAAAGTTCCAGCTGGACAGGTTCAGTGATATCCTGTGAGGGATCTTCAATATAAAAACGTTTTGCTGTAATCTCTTTCAGGGGATGGATGATGAGTTTATCCCTGTCTTTAACGAGGCGGTGGGTTGGACTGAAGAATTGCCTTCCGGGAGGAGAATCAAGGTTTTTACTTATATCTTTGACAACCGGAGCTGAAAAATCGAAATCAACCAGTAGTTCAAAGAGCCAGGTAAATATGGGATCAAATTTTTTAATTTCGTTAATAGATATCCATGCAAATTCTTTTCCTTTGACAACAATCTCTTTCTTAGTTCTTTCCAGGGAGTTGAGATATATTTCTTCAATTTCCCTTAATCTGCTTATGTTATTCCACATTGTATCAACAAAACCCTGATTAAGTTCCCTGAATGCAGGGATTATGAAATGTCTGATTTTGTTTCTGGCATATTTTGTCTGTGAATTTGAGATATCTTCCCGCCAGGACAGGTTGTTTGATTTGGCATACTTTTCAATGTCTTCCCTTTCAAGAAAAAGTAAAGGCCTTATGATTCTGCCTGATTTCGCTGATATTCCTGACAAGCCCCTGATACCTGTTCCCCTGGAGAGATTAATAAAGAAAGTTTCCACCACATCATTCTTATTATGTGCAGTGGCAATATAATCATAATGAAGCTTATTCCTGAGGTCTTCGAACCAGTCGTATCTAAGCTCCCTGGCCGCCATCTGGATGGATATTCTGTTATTTTCCGCATATTCTTCCGTGTTAAAGGAAACAGAATAGAAGGGGATATTATTTTTTTCGGCGAGTTCCTGCACGAAAGTCTCATCCAGGTCGGAGTCTTCTTCCCGAAGTTTGAAGTTGCAATGGGCAATGGCGCACGAATAGCCTGAAAGAATAAAGAGATTGAGCATTACGACTGAATCAATACCTCCGCTTACTGCCACTATGACTTTATGATCGCGGTTAAGCAGTTTATTATCGAGGATATATGATTGAAAGAGGTTGAGCACGGTTTTTTTTTGCTCTAATTTAGGAAAAAATGTTATGGGAAGGGAGATTCTTAATGAAAAATTCTAAGTTAGCCCTGATCGTTATTCAAAGCCCTAATCGTTATTCAATTAATACAAGCGGGATAATAATTAAGTGGAAAGATTTAATTTTTTCATACCTTCGTTGGTGAAAACAGATCTGTTATAAGACCTGTGCTTAGAAGCCTTTTGATTTATGGATGAATCTCTCAGGGTAAAAAAAGCGAAAAACGTAACGCTGACAGGGTTTGCTGTGAATCTGCTGCTTACCACAGCCAAACTCGCTGCCGGGATTTACGGCAGAAGTTCAGCCATGCTGGCCGACGGCGTGCATTCCCTGTCGGATTTTGTGACCGATATAATTGTTCTTACTTTCCTTGATATTTCCGGAAAAGAGAGGGACAGGGATCATTCATACGGGCATGGTAAGTTTGAAACATTTGCCACCTTACTGATCAGCCTGACACTTGTTGCAGTGGGTTTTGGGATACTGGTCAACGGTTTTCAAAAGATCATTCAGTCTGTTAAGGGGGAAGTAATTGCTCAGCCCGGGATGATTGCTTTTTATGCAGCGATCGTTTCCATTGTAAGCAAGGAAGTTTTATTCTGGTACACCATAACCATCGGGAAAAGGATAAGCAGTAAGGCAGTGATTGCCAACGGCTGGCACCATCGCACTGATGCTTTGTCTTCCATCGGGACAGCTGCGGGTATTTCGGGTGCGATTTTTCTGGGGGAATCATGGAGGATACTTGATCCTGTTGCAGGGATCATTGTAAGTGTTTTTATCCTGATCACTGCATGGAAGCTGATCAGACCCAGTGCGGCGGAACTGCTTGAAAGGTCCCTGCCGGAGAGCACTGAAGAGGATATTATACGGATCATTGAGTCGGTTCAGGGAGTAAAAGGACAACATAATCTGAAAACCAGGAGAATCGGTAATACCTACGCAATTGAAATGCATGTGAAGGTTGATAAGTATCTTTCGGTTGAGGAATCCCATGAAATTGCCACCCATGTTGAGAATTCACTTAGGGAGAAATACGGAGCGCACACGCATGTCGGAGTGCATATTGAACCTTATTATAAAAATTAAAAGCTCATCACTGCCGGTGCATCGGGATAGAATTTTTCCGGGTTCAGGCGGGGTTCCCCAAGAAACTTGATCATATCTTCTGCTCTTAAACCGGGAAGATTCGGGTAGTACGCAAACCTCAGCTGGAAGGTCGGGAATACAAGCCTCTCATTTCTTATTCTCAGTCCCATACCCACGCCTGCAAACATATTTTCCCTTATCAGTGCTGAATTTTTCTCTCCGAGGAATCCCAGGTCGATGAAAGCGGAAGTAGCAAATCTGAAACCAATGACGTTAAGCGGAGTGAATATTACCGATTCGAAGTTCATAACCAGTTTCTGATTTCCATAGATGTATCTCTGGTTGAATCCTCTGATCCCGTTTGGTTCATTCAGGTATACCTTTTCTTCGCTGAATCTTTCATATCCGTTGAGGTAGTAAATGTTGAGAAAATTTCTGAGCTTTAATTGTCCGATTATAAACAGGTTGGTGATCCAAGAAATTTTCATATCAAGTAAACCCTGTTCGAAATTTCCGTTCTTTGTGTGAAATCCGCCAAAGGCAGTTCTCAGATACATATAGCCCAGATAATCGTAATAATCGGCAAAAGAATAATTTACGGAAGAATAAAACCTGTTATTGAATTCACCAAATTCAGGTCCGAATGTCAGGTTAAGCAAATATCCCGTTGGGATGTCTTCAGTCCGTCCAAAACTATAGATCAGATTGCTTTTATAGAAACTCTGCCGGGCAAGAGCAATGGAGTTTAACCAGGTTGTTTTATTGTGAAAAGCATAGAACGAATTTTCTCCGACAACAGGGCGATCATGAAAAGTTTCTTTCATTAGTCCTGAGGTAACAATGAAATTGAGCCTTTCCGGATTTTCACGATTTAGGAGAAAGGACCGGCCTAACCAGAGATCCAGATAATTGGTTTTGATTTTCTCTTCAAAGTATCCGGAATCGGGATGCCAGATGTTATTTATTGTGTTCAGGTAGCAGGCTGTTGTTCCACCTGCATATTTAGTGTTTGGAGTGAAGAATTTTCTTTCGAGCCTGTAACCGTATGATTCGGTTTCAAATACGTTTGTATAATAAAACCTGCTGTTGATAAAACTTCCCAGGATATTGCTGGTTTTGTAAACAGCCTCATAACCGAGCGCATCTTTTTTTTCCGGATTCCAATGGAAGTTATTCTGGATTTCCAGTCCGGTACCAAATATATTCTTATCAAATAACTCGAGTTTATAATAGTTAATATCTTTTACCTCCAGAAAGAAGGCTTTGGACCAGGTATCTTTGGTTATCAGTATTATATTGACTGATTCAGGGTTTTCTGGAATATTTTCCACTATGATCCGGGCATCTTCAATAAATGGCAGTTCCCTGATTATTCGCTCATTATCTGCCAGTACTGAAGGGTCAACAGATTCTCCCGGCCTGAATAGAATATACCGCTGTAGTACACGATCCTGGGTTTTAATGTGAAGTTTATTAGCAGTGCGATCAATGAAGCTTTTAGGAGTGGCGGTATCATCATACATATCCACACCGAACACATCGAGTTTGACAATTTTTATTTCATTTATTATCAGTCCTTTGTACTGAACAAAGCGTCCCGCTGTTCTTACGGTAACCACACTGTCCTCTCTTGTGGGTTTAGCTGGAGAAACCACGATGATATTATGCAGTTCCCTTATCCATCTTTTGTGATTAGCCTGATTTTCCAGGTTCTTAAAAAATTTTCCGGTTTTATCCTCCCTTGATTCTTTGCGTTTTATTTTTTTCTCAGGGAATGAAAGGATTGTTGTATCTTTCAGGGCATCCGGAGTTTCATACTTATCATACATCGCATCTTTTTCCGGGAGGTAAAGTGTATCGGAATGGAAACTTTGTCCTCTGTTTTGCAGAGTATTCAGGATAACCAGGAGAAATAATATGGTAGAAAATTTGGTATACATATTGTCATAACAATCTCAGGCATCAGGTCATCTCTCCGGGAGTCCTTTTTTTCCCAGGAATGGCACAAACACAGGTGTTTTGGATGCATATTCAATAAAATCGGGCCGGTGGAGATATTTTTTTTCCAGCATGGGAACGCCTGAGCCAAAACGCAGGAGGAGGGTAATAATGATGGGACTGATAATACCTGTAAGGCCGAAGGGAACCCCGGCCGAGGTGATAAATATTCCCCACCATAAGACAGTTTCACCGAAATAATTGGGATGACGTGAGTATTTCCACAGGCCTGTTGTTATTATCTTTCCTTTGTTGGAAGGAGAACTCTTAAATTTTGTAAGCTGGAAGTCGGCTATCGTTTCGACGAGTAAACCGGATAAGAATACTATCATTCCTGTTATTTCCAGTGTTCCGGTTTTCAGTACTCCGGTTTCCGGTTTTCCGGTATCCGGTGCTCCGGCGCTGAACGCAAGAATGACAGGGATTGCAACGATAAGCATTACCAGTCCCTGTAACATAAATACCTTGTAGAAAGCTATCCATGCAGCCTTTTTTCCCCATTCCTTTCTCCATGCTGCGTACCTGAAATCTTCCGCTTTACCTTTGTTTCTGAGGTAAATATGAACGCTTAGCCGGGATCCCCAGAGGGTGATCATTATCAGGATAATCAGGGTAACTCCCTGCGGGGGCCATGTAATGACGGCAAGAATGAGAGTGAGAAAGATAAAACCTGGTCCCCATGCGATGTCCACGATGGAGTTATCTTTTACTATCTGTGCAATAAGGTAAAAGATAAGCATGTATACAACTATTGTTATACCTGAAACTGCTATGTAAGGGATAACCATAAGCGCTCTTTTATTCAGTCATGGCCGCAACAGCCACAGTGCCTATACCTGCACTGAGGCAGATAACAGGAGAAATATTTACTATTGAAACAGGTTCTTTCCCTGTCAGCTCTTTCATTTTTTCCGCAAACCAGCCTGCTGTTTCTTCCCCTTCCGCATGGAGGATGAGGTAATTCCATGCATTGGATCTGGTAATGAAATTGCCCATATGCTTCATCACTTTCTTCATGTTCGACGGCTGGCTGAAGGCTTTATCGAATAACGCGGATTTCCCGTTTTCATCCATAGAGACAATGGGTTTCATGTTTAAAATATTGGCAATAAAACCCTTCATGGGACTTACTCTTCCTCCTTTTACCATATATTTCAGATTTTTCACACTGACCATTATTTTGCATTTACTGATCCATTCTTCTGATTGTGCCACGATCTCCCGGTGAGGCATACCTTTGCTTATGGCTTCAGCGATGCGTAATGTTACCAGGCCGAGTCCGCCGGAAACATTTCTTGAATCGAGTACTGAAATTTGTTTTCCGGATTCCCTGCTGATGCGTTCAGCCGCTTTCCGGCTGTTCCGGTATGTTCCGCTGAATTTTTCCGACAAATGTACAGCGATTATGGAGTCGTAATGATCTGAAAGGTGAGTATAAAGATTTAAGAAGCCGGTTTCATTGGGTTGTGAAGTGGTAGGGAACACACTGCTTTTCTTTATTAATTGGAAGAACTGGTCTGGGCGTATAGTGATCTTATCGAGATACTGGCTTTCACCGAAATGCAGGTTGATGGGGACAACATGTATCTGGTAATGGTCAATCAGTTCCTGTGGAAGATCACAAGCCGAATCGGTCACCAGTGCGATATTCCATTTCCTGGCAGTGGCCACTTCATGCTGTTTCACCATATCATCAACCTTCTGGGAAGAAAGACTTCCGTAATTTCTAAGTTCAAAGAACAGGTCCTGTGGATGATTTGTATGAATATGGATACGTGCCAGCTTATCGGAGCCTGCGATAACGAGGGAATCGCCATATTTTTCAAGGCGTACTCTGAGTTGTTTTTTATCGATATGTTCACTCCGGATCATGCATTCCGTGCAATACCTATAGCCGATCTGTTCGTGGGAATGAATGTGGAAATCCTCTTTGTTAACATCCGGAAGTGATAACGTAATTTCTTGGTGTTTATTTTTCCTGAGCATTCCTTCGATGATCCCTTCCAGGAACAGGACAAATCCCTTTGCCCCGGCATCCACCACATTTGCTATTTTCAGGGCTGAGAGCTTTTCGGTAGTGTGAATAAGGGAATCTTCTGCAATCTCATAGGATTTATGAAACAGTCCTGCGAAGTCATCCATCTTCCCTTTCTGAGAATATATAAATTCCGCCCATTCCCTTATCACGGTGAGCATGGTTCCTTCCAGTGGTTGAGCAACAGCTTCATAGACGTAGCTGACAGTGCGTTTGAGTGATTCAGCAAAGGAATCAATAGAATGATTAACGGTGCTGCCAGATTCAGTGCTTAAGCCATAAAGGAACTGGGCAAATATCACACCTGAATTTCCACGGGCACCGTTCAGTGCTGCCAGGGCAATGGTATTTGCTGTGGTGTTAAATGAATGGTGAGGGATAACAGTATCAATGACCGCCCTGAGGGTAGATGCCAGGTTAGTGCCTGTATCTGCATCAGGTACCGGAAAAACGTTGATTTTGTTTAGATCGCTTTGATTATCAAGGATCTTCTTTGCTCCTGACAGGAATAGCTGGTAGAACAGGTTCCCGTTGAGGAGGGTGATCTTTTCGGGTAAGATCATAGGCTTAAGTGTTGGTTGGGGGTAAAGATAGTGAAAAAGTGGTTACGTGGTTACGTGATTCCGTGATCCCTTCCCGTCACTTGTCACTTGTCTTCATACTCAGCTGAATCCTCTTCCTCGCCGCATCCACATCCAGCACTTTCACCTTCACTTTCTGATGCAGTTTCACCACCTCCGAAGGATGTTTGACAAACCTGTCAGCAAGGTTGGAAATATGTACCAGTCCATCCTGTTTTACCCCTACATCCACAAATGCCCCGAAGTTGGTGATGTTGGTGACGATTCCGGGGAGCTCCATACCGGGTTTCAGGTCGTTGATGCTGAAAACATCCGGAGAGAATTCAAATATTTCTATTTTGGTCCTCGGGTCACGACCGGGTTTGGCCAGTTCTTCCATGATATCTTTCAGAGTAGGCAATCCAGTGGTGGGGGTTACATAGTGGTTGATATTTACTTTTTTCCTGATCTCCTCATATTTTATGAGTTCCATGACATTACAATCCAGGTCTGAGGCTATTTTTTTCACCACGTGGTAACTTTCGGGGTGAACAGCTGAGTTGTCGAGGGGGTTGGCGGCGTTTTCGATCCTGAGGAAACCGGCACACTGTTCAAAAGCTTTCTCTCCCATACGCGGAACTTTAAGCAGTTCATTTCTTGATTTGAATGGTCCGTTTTCTTTCCTGAATTCAGTAATATTTTTTGCAAGGGAAGGGCCGAGTCCTGACACATAGGTAAGCAGGTGCAGGCTGGCGGTATTCAGGCTCACACCCACTATATTCACACAGCTTTCCACCACCAGGTCGAGGTTGTCCTTAAGTTTGTTCTGGTCTACATCGTGCTGGTATTGTCCCACCCCTATAGATTTAGGTTCAATTTTCACCAGTTCGGCCAGAGGGTCCATCAGTCTTCTTCCTATTGAGACTGCTCCGCGGACGGTGACATCGTATTCAGGGAACTCATCCCGGGCCACTTTGGAGGCAGAATACACTGAAGCCCCGGCTTCGCTAACCACAAAGACTTTCACGTCAACAGGGAACCTGAGAGTTTTGATAAAATGTTCCGTTTCCCTGCTGGCGGTGCCGTTGCCTATGGCAATAGCTTCAATTTTGTAGGATTCGACAAGGGTGGTGATTTTCTTTGCAGAGCCTGACCTGTCGTTCTGAGGAGGGTGGGGGAATATTGTTTCGTTATGAAGAAGGTTTCCCTGTGCGTCCAGGCACACCACCTTGCATCCTGTACGGTACCCGGGGTCCAGAGCGAGTACGTTTTTTTGTCCGAGTGGAGGGGAAAGCAACAGCTGGCGCAGATTTTCAGAGAAGACTCTGATGGCTTCCTCATCGGCTTTCTCTTTATGCAGGGTTTTGAATTCGTTTTCGATGGAAGGATGAAGGAGTCTTTTATAGGAATCCTTCACCGCTATTTTCACTTGTTCCGAGACTTCCAGTTTCCCCCGGACAAATTTCCGGGTGAGGGATTCCAGTACTTTTTCTTCTTCAACATCAATGGAAATACGCAGAAATCCTTCCTGTTCTCCGCGCCGCATGGCCAGCATTCTGTGTGAAGGGCATTTTTTCAGGGGTTCCGAGAATTCGTAATAGTCACTGTATTTTATTCCTTCCATCTCTTTGCCTTTAACAAGGCGGGAGGAGATCACCGCGCCGGAAGAGAAAAATCTCCTGACAATGTTCCTTGATTCCTGGTCTTCGCTGATCCATTCGGCAATGATATTCCTTGCACCCTGGAGGGCATCTTCCACCGTTTCAACCTGATCGTTAAGAAATTCTTCCGCTTTTTCCCGGAGTGTTTGTATCCGTTGCTCCATTATAAGTAATGCAAGGGGTTCCAGTCCTTTTTCCCTGGCTATACCTGCACGGGTTTTTTTCTTCGGTTTAAAGGGAAGATAGAGGTCTTCCAGTTCGGTTGAGGTTTCACATTTTTCAATCTTTTCCTTCAGTTCGGGTGTCAGCTTACCCTGCTCCTCAATGGTATTAAGCACCGTTTCACGCCGTTTTTCAAGTTCCTTCAGCTTATTGAGTTCATCACGGATAGCGGTGATCTGTTCTTCATCAAGGCTTCCGGTTATTTCCTTGCGGTAGCGGCTGATAAACGGGATCGTGGCACCCTGTTCCAGCAGCGCTATGGTGTTGGATATCTGTCCTTCAGTGATCCCCAGTCGTTTTGAGATAATTTTCGAAAAGTCAGGCATATTTTTTACTTTTGAAATTGAACCCAAAGATCAAAAAATTGTATTATTTATAAAAATTAATTATGGTTATAATCATTTCCCCTGCAAAAACAATAAATGAGAATCCCGCTAAAATCACGGATTATCATACACTGCCGGTTTTCAGAAAAGATGCATCTGTTTTGGTGAAAGAACTGAAAAAGTTAACTGTTAATGAGTTAGCTGCATTAATGGATATCAACCCAAAACTTGCAGAGTTGAATTTTAAAAGATATATGCTCTGGTCGGAGGATTTCCCTCCGGAAAACAGCAGGCAGGCAGTGCTGATGTTCAACGGAGAGGTATATAACGGGTTAAAGGCCGGCACACTGAAGGAGTCAGATCTCAGGTATGCGCAGGACAGGTTAAGGATCCTTTCGGGTTTATACGGTGTACTTTGTCCTCTGGACCTGATGCAGCCCTACCGGCTTGAAATGGGAACGGCATTGAAAAATCCGGCCGGTAAGGATTTATATACATTTTGGGGTGATAAACTTACTGAAGCCTTGAATGAAGCTCTTTCCCTGCAGCCGGAAAAAACCCTTGTAAATCTGGCCAGCCAGGAATATTTTAAGGCGATAGATGCGAAAAAGATCAATGGCAGGATCATTACACCGGTTTTTAAAGAATCCCGTCCGGAAGGATTTAAGATCATTACCATCTATGCAAAAAAGGCGAGGGGATTAATGACGAGGTTCGTCATTGAGAACCGGGTAGAAAAAGCAGAAGGCTTGAAATTATTTGACACCGAAGGGTATTATTACGATGACAGGATGTCGGGGGAGGGGGAATGGGTTTTTGTGAGGGGATAGGTGTCAGTGGGCAGTGGGCAGTAGGCAGTAGGCAGTGGGCAGTGGGCAGTGGCAGTAGGCAATAGGCAGTGGCAGTGGCAGTGGCAGTAGTCAGTTTGACAGTGGACAGTAGTCAGTTAGCATGAGACAGTGGGGATGTTGTATCTAAAATATGCTTTGATTCAAAATTTCAGATTCAAGATTCAAAATTGCATTTTGCTGATATTATCACACATATCTTTACAATGTAAACTTGAATCTTGAATCTTGAATCTTGAATCTTGAATCTTGAATCTTGAATCTTGAATCTTGAATCTTGAATCTTGAATCTTGAATCTTGAATCTTGAATCTTGAATCTTGAATCTTGAATC
>Ga0068711_1000164_pt1 | contig 75952 bp, 56 predicted proteins | sample MTBAKMMethaMetaG_FD_62224 | JGI IMG/M metagenome (GOLD analysis project Ga0068711, IMG submission 62224) | Enrichment culture microbial communities from Arthur Kill intertidal strait, New Jersey, USA, that are MTBE-degrading - MTBE-AKM (Arthur... | ecosystem: Environmental > Aquatic > Marine >...
TCATTGGGAGACTGGGTACTGTTAAGTATAGCAAGAATAACACGAGCCGTATGACGGGAGACTGTCACGTACGGTTCTGTGAGAGGCTTAGGGGTGAAACTCCCCTTTGCCTACTCGGCGCTTTTTTTTGCATAACTAAATGTTTTTCAATTCCATAAAGACACAGATGATAGAAAAATCCATAAGCAACTACCACGATCTTCATGTTGTCATTAAAACCCAACCTGACGAGGGTCTCATAAGTCACCTGAAAAAGACAATCCTGGGAACACCCGGAGGGTTGAGATATCGTCATACGGATCAGGATCTGAAATTAAAACATATCGGGGAAGCCTGGTTCATGGTGCTTTATAAAGCAACGCGTATGCTGGGCTCTGTTGGATTCTGCCTGAGGAAAACATTGAATGCATCTTCACCAGAAAAATCATGGTATATACGCTATTTTGCCATTCATGCACCGCTCAGGTCGGCCGGGAAAAAACCACAAAAAGATAAGCAGGGGGAAGACAGGGGTACAGGCATTCTGAAAGCGGTAGCCTTACCTTATTTTGAGAATCCTGATATGTTGCAGGGTTCTCAAAAAAAGACACCTTTAAGGTCGATCATTTATTCCTATATAGACGGCAGTAATCCCCGTTCCATTGAATTCAGCCGGCAGATGGGATTCGAACGTGCAAGGACTTTACGAACAGTTATTTATACCCGGCTGCACCCGAAAAAATTCAGTTTCGTCCAACGAATTTCCGAACCTGAAAAACCTGTTGTTAAAAGCAAATTAAAGGAATTTTATGCCGGATATACCATGTTTCATGACCGGTTCATCTTCTTTGATGATAATTATTATCTGGCATACGAAAATGATGAAATGGTAGCAGGCCTGCAGGCAAACCCCGAAATATGGCAGATAGTTGAAATGGGAGGAATCAGCGGGAAGTTGGTAACCAAGATTCTTCCCCGGATACCGGGAATGAGAAAGTATCTTAATCCCGATAACTTTAATTTCCTGGGCGTTGAGGGGATATGGTATAAAGAAGGGAAAGAACACTATATTGCTGATATTATTGAAACCGTTCTGTCAGATAATAAACTCCATTTTGCCATAACCTGGATGGACACCGGATCAAAGACATTAAAAGACCTTGAGAAAGCCGGCAGGAAAGGAATATTGAGCCGTTTTGTAAAAACAGGAGATGGAGAGATCCATATACGATTCGTTTCTTTCAGTGACAGTGAGAAGATGGAGTATTTCCATAAGCCTGCGTATTTGTCGGCTTTTGATATGACGTAAAAGAGAGTGACAAAGTGACAGGTGACAAGTGACGGGAAAGGGATCACGTTATAAAGGGATCACGCTATCACGGGATCACGGGATCAAGGGACCACTGGATAATTGCAATAACCTAATAACCCAATAACCTATTAACCCAATAACCCAATAACCCAATAACCTATTAACCCAATAACCCAATAACCCAATCCCCAATAACCCCCTACCTGACCACACTGAAGCTTTGCGAGTGCAGCAATTCACTGTTTTCTGTGGTAATGGTGTATTGATATATACCGGGATTAAATTCTGACACATCCAGTAATAACTCTCTGAAAGTATTATCCACTGTGTAATTGCCAATAACTTTCCCGTTGGAGGAAATTATTTGTATGAAAGCTTTATTTGCTTTCCCCTGCAGATCATAGGGGATAACAATCTGATCAGCTGTGGGATTTGGATAGGCAGGATCATAAGGGACAGCTGATTTCAGGGATATATTTTTTGTGTTTCCGGATTCAATCATATAAATATTTGTTCCCCTGAAATAAGGCCAGGTGGAATTATCATACAGCCATGTCAGGAGTTTCTTTTTTCCTGCTACCTCAATGATTTCATAATAGGTTCCCTCCGGAACTTTAAGAAGATTCGTGCCGTTTTCATTAACTACTCCAACCATATACTGGTAATAATCGCCATCGGCAAAATACTGATAAGCCATATAAAGGAATTCAACGGAATCATCACTGTTAAACAGGTATCTTGTGACATAGCTGATATCATAAAGATAATGATTGGGATCCAGTTTAACCTTAACGGTTTTGTAGAGTGAATGATCGAGGTTATATATCCGGCATTCGCTGAAAGGTACATCCATGAGGAAGAGTTTCTCCTCTGTGTCGGTGAGTTTGGTGTAATACACGGAATTGGTATAATTCCTTTCGAAGATTATTTGTGCATTCAGCATGAATGAGTTTAACAGTAAAACACACAAAACAAAAAGTAAAGGACGTGGTTGCATACTTTGTTTTTTTAGTTACGTATTTTCCTGATTTGGTTGGATAGTCAGATTGAACCAAAAAATAAAAGTAAAAATTAAAAATGAAGTTTTAATGAATTTTAATACTTCCTTTGTGCCCCTTTGTGCTATCCTTAGTGTCCATTGTGGTTAAAAAACATCCCCTTTACCTTCCCGGTATAATATGAAAAAATATTCCAAAAAAATGTGCTATACTGCCTGCAATGACCATAAGATGCCATACCAGGTGGTGGTACCGGAATTTCCCTTTGGCATAGAAAAAAATCCCTGCCGAGTAGCATATCCCACCTGTAAGTATCCACAAAATTCCCATCAGTGATAATGATCTGGTTATGGGTACTATGGCAATGACCAGAAGCCATCCCATGATAACGTACAATGCAACGAACAGGTAGTTAACCCTTCTGTCGGGTTTTGCCAGCCTGGTGAAGGTAAGAATGATCCCGGTAACAGCGAGTGCCCATTCGAGTCCGAAAAGTGTCCATCCCAACGGACCGCGCAGGACAACCAGTGTTAACGGAGTGTATGTGCCGGCGATCAGTAAAAATATTGCTATCCGGTCAATGGTCAGGAACAGGAGTTTGGTTTTACCCTCTTTCAATGCATGCATGAGTCCGGATGAAAGATACAGGATAATCATTGTGGCTCCGAAAACCGAGGTGCTTACGATATGCCAGGCATCGCCCCGTATTGCTGAAAACACTATCATCAGAACAAGACCTGCAGTGGCCAGGGCGGCACCTGCCAGGTGGGATATGGCGTTCGCAAGTTCTTCGGATCTGGTGTATCTGGTTTTTCCCATTTTAGTTTATCTGTTTTTTATTTATTAAAATGGCAATAAAATATATTCATAAATCAAAAGTCAATGCAAATATAAGAGAAAAAAGAAACGCAAAGGCGCAAAGGCGCGAAGGAATACGAAATTAGCCCATTACATATTTTATACTATCAGAGTATATTATATAGTCGGACATTATGATATACTATCTATAAATGCGCCTTTGCGCCTCCGCGTTTCTTTTTCCCCCTGAAATTCCCGTGAACGGCAGTACACAACCATGAAATGAACCTGTCCCGGCAGTTTTTCTTGTTCAATATTTTTTTATTCAAATATGCCTCATCAGCAGGTTAAACAACTCTTTGGTTAGTAAAGTCTGGCATTTTCCTACAGTCTGTCAACCTACAGCCTAAATACCTGAATAGTTACGTGATGTTAAATATTTAATTCTTTTCACTTTTTATCATTTAAATCGGAACTTTTCTCATATTTTAGCCGTATAAAATTTTATTGTTTTTAATAATCAATTTATATTGCGCCTTTGCGCCTTTGCGTTTATTTTTAATTTATCGAACTATTCTAAAAAAAGCAGAACAAAGAACCGGATTGATATATTTAAAGTCGCCACTGAAAGATTAAATTATGACTTTTCAAACATAATAGTTAAATGACCCCGCTGAAAATTTTTTATCGATTATCGTTTTATATAGGTTTAGTTATTCTTTTAAACTTCAATGTTCAGCAATCTTATTCGCAAGCTGTATCCATCAGGTCCACCTTGCTTAATACTACATATGTTTATGGGAATGGAGATGTATTAGTTTATTGTTCGGAATTTTTAGTTGACACGCTGATTGGGATTCAGCCTACAGGTAAAGCATTCGGGATTGTTGGATTCCCTTATCCCGGCAGTGTTGCTGATCCCGATCCCCCGGGAATAATAAATGAACGTGTCGGAGGAGTTTTCACGGGACGTGCTTTCCTGAATTTTGCGAATGCTGTAGCTGCTTTTGGCAATACTTTTCAAATAACCTATCACCAGGATTCGCGTCGCTGGACAGTTGTCATTGAATACCCTGATATTGTCACTCTTGATCCCTTTCCGGGCCCGCTGTGTACAAACAGCCCTGCTTTTTATCTCACCGGTGGCAGTCCGGCAGGAGGGTACTACACAGTGAACGGAATTGTTACTACTAATTTTAATCCGGCTTCATGGGGAGCAGGGACACATTATGTTATTTATTACACCGGTTCAGGAGCATGTCTCTCTTCTTCCCCTGCACAGGCAATAACGGTGTATGCTGCTCCGCCGATAACTTTTAATCCAATCCCGAATGTTTGTGTCAACACACCTCCTTTTACCCTTAACCAGGCTATTCCTGCCGGAGGCACTTATTCAGGACCGGGAGTAAGCGGGGGAGTATTCAATCCATTTACCGCAGGTCCCGGTACCCATACCATTACTTACACTTTCAGTGATGGCGTCTGTACAAACACTGCCAACCGTACGGTTACTGTTTCCGACATTCCACTTGTCAGTTTTACAGGGTTTAATCAAGAGGTCTATTGCGATAATGAACCCCCGGTTTTGCTGACCGGTTTTGCATCGGGTGGTGTCGGCACTTATAGCGGAAATGGGATTATAGATAACGGAGATGGTACAGCATGGTTCAACCCTGGTACTTCCGGATTAGGATATCATATCATTAAGTATGAGTATACCAACCTCAGCGGGTGTACCAATTCCTATTCCGAACAGATACGTGTGGGGACACTGCTTACTTTTACCGGACTTGAGGATATATTTTGTGTTAATGACGCGGATAATAATTTTACCTATAACCCTGTAGGAGGGACTTTCACTCCTGTTGGCGGGCTGACGGATAACCTTAATGGCACTGCTGTTTTCAGCCCTTCTGTTTCGGGGGCAGGATCAAGAAATATTCGTTATACCTATACCGATATTTATGGTTGTGTGAATGTTCTTGAAGAAGAAGTTACCATATACGCACTGCCTGCTGTCAGTTATACAGGACTTGAGACAGCAGGATACTGTGCGAATGGGAACACCGCAATAGTGGCAGGAAACCGCGCACCATCGGGAAATTTTTCAGGGCCTGGAATTTCCGATCAGGGAAACGGAACAGCTGAATTCAATCCCCAGAGCCTCCCGGTAGGAGGGCCTTATGCAATTACTTATACATATACCGATCCGGTTACCGGTTGTATAAATAAAGAAACCAAATCAACTTCAATCCTCCCTCTGCCAACAGCCCAGATATCGGGTAATCCGACCATCTGCTTCGGGGATGCAGGAAGTTTGGATGTTGATTTTACAGGTACAGGGCCCTTTAATTTCACCTATACAGATAATACATCCACTATCACCATCTCCGGTGTTAATGATCCGTATGTTTTGCCTGTATCTCCGACAGTAACCAGCTCTTACACCATAGTATCCGTCACACAGGCTAACGGTTGCAGTAATACGGGAACAGGCATGAGCACTGTAACTGTGAATCCTCTTACTGAGATCACAACAAATCCGGCTAATAAAACAGTCTGCCCTGGTGATAATGTTACTTTCTCTGTTACGGCGACCGGGGTAAATCTTACCTACCAATGGTTGCATAACGGGAATCCGATACCGGGCGAGGAAAGTAATGTATTGATCATAAATGCAGTAACTGCTGCCGAAGCCGGTGCTTACCGCTGTGCTGTCACCGGAAGTTGCGGGCCTGCTGTCACCAGCTCAGCTGCTAATTTAACGGTTCTTCCCCAGACAACCATCACATCCCAGCCTCCTGACCGGACAGTCTGTGAGGGAGACAATGTCAATATACCGGTAACTGTTAGTGGTGCGGGACTTGCCTATCAATGGCAGAAAAACGGTATTGATATTTCCGACGGAGGATCAATAAGCGGAACCAATACCAATAACCTGGTTATTACAGGTTCAGTTCTTGCTGATGCAGGAGTATTCACCTGCGTGATAACCGGAACCTGCGGAAGTGTTACAACTAATCCTGCAACACTTACCGTAAACAGAAAGCTGACCATCACTCACCAGCCTGTTAGTAAATCAGTATGCCCGGGGAATAATACATCCTTTACCGTTGCTGTAACAGGAACAAATCCGTTATATCAATGGCAATTTAATAATGTGAATATTTTGGGAGCCACAAACCCGACACTTTCACTTCTTTCTGTTGATGCAACCAACCAGGGTAATTACAGATGTGTTATCACCGGGGCATGCGGTACTGTGACAAGCAACACAGCAAACCTTGAAGTGTATTCAGTGGTGAACATTACTGCCCATCCTGTTAATGTAACAACCTGCCAGGGAGCTACTGCTGATTTTAATGTTATTGCAACCGGTTCTAATTTAACATACCAGTGGCAGATGAACGGATCTGACCTGGCTGACGGGGGAAATATTTCCGGTGCCACGACAGCGAACCTTACTATTTCCAATCTGGCATTAAGTGATGGTGGGGGATATAGTTGCATTGTATCCGGAAGCTGCGGAACGGTATCATCAAATTCAGCAGTTCTCAGGGTGGATCAACCAATTACCATTACTTCACACCCCGCTGGCGAGGCAGTGTGCCAGGGTGATAATGTTATTTTTAATGTTTCGGTTACCGGAACCAACCTGACCTTTCAATGGGTGAAAAATGGCGTTGATATTCCCGGGGAAAATCTGAGCAGTCTGGTTCTTGCACTCGTTGCTCCGGGAGATATAGGTAGTTATTACTGCCGTATATCCAACGCCTGTGGCAACAAAACGAGTAATATTGCCGACCTTTCACTTTATAACGAAACCGTTATTGTTACACAGCCTTCCGGCAAAATATTGTGTGAAGACGTGAATACAAGCTTCAGCGTTTCTGCCACCGGCTCAAATCTTACCTATCAATGGACGTTCAACGGAGGGGCTATTGCCGATACCGGTAAATATAGCGGATCACAAAGCAGTACACTCTTAATAAACAGTCTGGATGTTAGTTATAGCGGTATTTATCAATGCCATGTGACCGGGAGTTGCGGGGAACCGAACTCTGATCCTGCCACCCTGGTTGTAAACAGAAATGTGATTATAACCACCCAACCTGTAAATCAAAATGTATGTCCCGGCACCAATGTCATTTTTGAGGTTGCGGCCACAGGTACAGGTATCACCTATCAGTGGCAGAAAGATGGTGTGGATATTTTAGGCGAAACACAGAACTCTCTCGTTCTTTCTTCAGTAGTTCCTGCTGATGCTGGCTTATACCGGTGCAGGGTATCGGGAACCTGTGGAACAGTATTATCAAATACAGCAGGCTTAAACCTTATTGAACCTGTGGTAATAAATACAAATCCGGTTTCACGTCAGCTTTGCGTTGGTAATAATGTAAGTTTCTCCGTAAATGCTTCCGGAACGAATTTAACTTTTCAGTGGAGAAAAAACGGGGATGATATTTTCAATGACGGCAGGATAACCGGAACACAGACCAGCACACTTGCCATAAATAATATAACACTGGCTGATGCAGCCGCTTATTCCTGTCATGTTACAAATACATGCGGGTTTGACAACAGCCAGCCGGCTAACCTTACTGTATATCCTCAAACCATTATAACCACACAACCTGTTGTCTTTAACGCTGTTGAGAACGGGAATGCCAGCTTTTCAGTAAATGTTGAGGGACATGCACTCACTTATCAGTGGTATAAAGACGGAGTAATGTTGTCTGATGCTGGTGTATATTCAGGAGTGACCACTCCCATTTTAACACTAACAGGTGTTAATATATCTCATGCAGGTTCATATTACTGTGTTATTAACGGAACCTGCGGACCCCAGACGAGTAACCCGGGTGTGCTGAATGTAAGTCTTCTTACCCTCATTACGCTGCATCCTGCAGGTCCTCAGGAGAAATGTGCAGGCGAAAGTGTTAATTTTGATGTTATTGCTGCCGGAACTAACCTTACTTATCAATGGAAAAAGGATGGTATTAATCTTAATGATAATCTAAGGGTGAGCGGTTCAACCACTCCCAACCTTAATATTGATGATCTTCAGATTAGCGATGCCGGTAGTTATTCCTGTCTGGTAACAGGGAATGAGGGTATAGAAAGTAGCATGCCGGCAGTTTTAAATGTCAATGATCTTACCTCAGTGACGCTGCAACCGATACCTGCCAGCATGTGTGAAGGTGATGATGCCACATTTGTGGTTGCAGCATCAGGTGATGTTATATCTTACAGATGGCAGAAGAATGGAATTAATCTGTCAGACGGAGGTAATATTACCGGAGCTTTTACACCATCGCTGAATATTGACGCTGTTACAGTTGCTGACAGTGGCAACTATCACTGTATTGTTACCGGTTTGTGTGGTAATGATATAAGTGCTCCGGCCAGGTTAACCGTTTATGAAAACACATCCATTACTTCCCAGCCGGTTTCATTGACAGGGTGTACAGGTACTCAGGCTACTTTCAGTGTCACAGCTTCCGGAGGTAATCTTACATATCAGTGGAGACAAGGAGAGACCGATCTCTTTAACGGGGGAAATATATCAGGTGCAACGACGCGAAATCTTACTATTTCCAATATACAGCTATCGAATCAGGGTACATATTACTGTCTGGTAAGCGGCCCCTGTGGATCTGCAAATTCAACGACTGCCACTTTGACCGTGAGCCCTGCAACTAATGTTACCACACATCCCCAGAGCCAGGTTAAGTGTGAGGGTGAGGATGCATATTTTAATGTGCAGGCTGTAGGACTGAATCTTACCTACAGGTGGAGAAAAGATGGCGTTGATCTGATGGATGACGGCATCCATATTACGGGTTCCGGTACTACCAACCTTTTGATCAGAGATCTTGTTGCGGGAGATGCAGGCGATTATCAATGTTTTGTCACAGGAACCTGCAATACTTTCCTGAGTAATCCTGCCAGTCTGGAAGTGAATTCCAATGTGCAGATATTATCGGACCCTGCCGGCGCTGTTAAATGTGCCGGGGAATCCGTAACTTTCACTGTAATGTCAGGGAGCGCCAGTGACACCTATCAATGGAAGAAGGATGGAATTTCTCTTACGGAAGGGGGTAGTTATTCGGGGACAACAAGCCGCAATCTGACGGTATCCAACGTAGGAGTAACCAACGCAGGGGTTTACAATTGTTATGTTACGGGTTTGTGCAACAGCCTTAACAGTGCCATGGCAAACCTTACCGTTCTGCCGGTAACAGTAATTACTATACAGCCATTACCCCAGGAGGTCAGCCTTGGCAGCCCTGTTACATTTACAGTGAATGCCAGTGGAAATGTCTTGACTTACCAATGGCAGAAGGATGGGGTTAGTCTTTCGGATGGTGCAAATATAAATGGTTCAACAACCAATGTGTTAAGCATATCTTCAGCAGGTGTTTCAGATGCCGGTGCGTATACCTGCATTGTATCAGGAACCTGCGGTTCATCTGTCAGTGATCTGGCAAACCTGAAAGTGAATGTTCCAACAGCTATTCTTACCCATCCGGCAGGGCAGAGTCTCTGCGAAGGTCAGACAGCAGTATTTTCAGTGACAGCTACAGGTATTAATTTATCTTATCAATGGAGAAAAGACGGAACACCGGTAAGTGATATAGTTGGAAAAATATCGGGTTCAACTAGTCAGAACCTCACGATCTCTCCCGTAAGTTCTTCAGATGCAGGCGTATATACCTGTGTTGTAAGCGGGGATGGGGGTATTTTGAACAGCAATACAGCAACGCTCATAATTTATGCATCTACCGTGAAGGTCTCCCAGCCTCCTGCCATACAGATCAAATGTGCGGGTGAGAATGCTTACTTTACGGTTGTTGCCACCGGACATAATCTCACTTATTCATGGGAAAAAGATGGCGTTCCTTTGTCAGATGGAGGTAATATTATTGGTTCGGATAAAGATATTCTTACAGTTTCAAACCTTACAAAACTTGCTGATAATGGGGTGTATCGTTGTTTTGTCACCGGAACCTGCGGAAGTTTCAGTACCGACCCTGCAAGTCTTTCAGTGAATGAACTGCCGGGGATACCCGGGTTGATAAGCGGGGACGTCACGCTCTGTCAGGGTGAAACGTTAAGACCATATGAGGTGCCGGAAATCAGCAATACAACAATTTATGAATGGTCTTTACCTTATGGCGTCAGCATCGCCAGTGGTGAGGGGACACGTTATATAATTGTCAACTATGATATTGATGCACTTGGCGGTAACTTTACGGTAAGGGGAAGGAACTCCTGCGGGGTAGGCCCGACATCTGCTCCACTGACGGTCACTGTTAATCCAAAACCGGTTGCTGATGCAGGTTTTGATCAGAATTTGTGCAGTTCATCAACAATACTGAACGCCAATAACAATCCAAACGGAACATGGTCGCTGGTTAGCGGATATGCCTCCATTGCCGGACCGGATATATATAACAGCGCGGTTACAAACCTGGGCAAGGGAGATAACGTGCTGGTGTGGACAGTTTCGGAAAACAACTGTACCACAAGAGATACCATTGTAATTACCAATAATACGGTGACAGTTAATGCAGGTCAGGATCAGGTGCTTTGCAGTATGACTTCAAAGCTTGATGCTGCAGTCCCCGCAACAGGTACCGGTAGCTGGTCTATCATCAGCGGAGGTGCGAATTTTGTAAACTTCAATAATCCGAAAACGGATATTATTAATATTCAGCGAGGCACTAACATCTTACGGTGGTCGGTAAATAATAAAGGATGTATCAGCAGTGATGAGGTTACTGTTACTAATGATCTGCCCACCAATGCATTTGCCGGCAGGGATACTATACTCTTATCCGACACCTACACCCTGGAAGGTAATACTCCGGTCATAGGAACAGGCACATGGATGCTTGTAAGTGGTGCGGGTAACATCGCTGATCCGTCTTCACCCACATCGGATGTCACAAACCTGGGGATAGGTGAGAACGTCTTTACCTGGACAATAACAAATAATGCCTGTTATTCCCAGGATGAGGTGAAAGTAATAAACTATACACCTACAAACACTAATGCAGGGCCAGACCAGGTATTATGTTCTTTCAGTACCAAGTTATATGGTACACAGCCAAATTATGGTACGGGACAGTGGACAGTAGTTCAGGGATCGGGAACATTCCTGAATCCATCGAGATATGACACAGATGTGGTTAATATGGGGCAGGGTATAAATGTTTTCAGATGGACTATCTACGAGTACCAGGTTACTTTTGATGATGTTACCATTACCAATAATATGCCCACAGTGGCAAATGCCGGCATAGACCAGAGATTGTGCACAGGTAATGCTTATCTTGCAGGAAACCAGCCGGTAGTAGGGACCGGGATGTGGACCATCATTGGAGGATCAGCAATAATAGATGATGTGAATATACATAATACCACAGTCTCAAACCTTAGCAGTGGTTCCAATACCTTCCGGTGGACAATCACTAACGGGGTCTGTACATCCTCCGATGAAGTTAATATCTCCAATGATCAGCCTACTCTTGCAGATGCAGGCGTTGATCAGATTACATGCGGTGATAGTATCACTCTTTATCCCAATACCCCGGCAGTGGGAACAGGCGAATGGAGCGTTATCAGCGGTTCTGCCCATTTTATTGGGAATAATGCGTATAATCTGGCTATTAATGATAACCTTCTGAAATGGACTATATCAAATAAGGGTTGTACATCATCAGATACTGTTAAAATAACAAGCCATAAACCTACTACAGCTTTAACAATCGCTGAAAAGTCAATCTGTGTGGATTCCTTCTTACTGCCTGGAAATACCCCGCAGTATGGTACCGGTTTGTGGACTATTTTGAACGGAAGTGCTATTCTTTTGGATCCCACAGATCCGAATACGCTGGCCAGCGAGTTGTCACCAGGGTTAAACCGATTCAGGTGGACAATAACCTATGAAGAATGCAACTCATTCTCGGAGGTTAATGTGAACTATGACCTTATTCCTGCCGATGCAGGCTTTGATCAGACCCTGTGTGCCAATACTACAATTATGACAGCCAGCAATCCTGGTGTCGGCACAGGATTATGGAGTGTGATAGGTGGATCGGGTTCTGCATATTTCACTAATCCTAACCAGCCAAACACTGAGGTAACCAATCTTGACAGGGGTGTAAATTTACTCAGATGGACTGTTACCAATAAAAGTTGTGTTTCTTCAGATGAAGTAAGAATAGAGAATAACAGCCCAAGCGCAGCCTATGCAGGGGCTGACAGATCAGTATGCGGTGAGAGTATATTCCTGAATGCAAATAATCCTGTCATTGGTACCGGGGCATGGTCAGTACTCAGTGGGTCTGCAAATATTGCTGATATCAATAAATATAATTCTGAAGTTACAAACCTGAATTTAGGTCAGAATACATTACGCTGGACAATAGAAAATATGGGCTGTACTTCTTCCGATGAAGTTATTATAACAAATAATCAGCCGATAAATATAAGTGCCGGACCAGACCAGTATCTTTGTGCAAGTGCTACGCAATTGTATGCTTCTGAACCTGTCGGCGGTTATGGCCGGTGGTCTATTGCCTCAGGTTCGGCCACTTTCACTGACAATACTATATATAATACGAATGTCAGCAACCTTGAGAAAGGGGAAAACAAGTTAGTCTGGACAGTCACTCTGGCCGGATGTAGTAATAACGATACTGTTTCAATTATCAATAACTTACCATCCCTGCCGTCAGCAGGACCTGACCAGGATAATTGTTCTTCCGAAGGATTTATGGCTGCCAATGTTCCACAGATAGGAGTGGGGAAATGGAGTATTGTGAGTGGATCAGGTACTTTCGAAGATGCATCCAATCCTTACACAAAAGTAACTAATGCAGGAAATGGCCACAACCTTCTCAGGTGGACAGTTACAAGCGGCAGTTGTAGCCTTTACGATGAAATGTACCTGATCAACAGTCTCCCGACTCTTGCATATGCCGGTGAGGACAGGTCTGTTTGTAATACAACGGCTAATCTGCTGGCTAACCCTCCTACTACCGGAACAGGAATATGGAAGGTGGTGAGTGGCTATGGAGTTATCGAAAATCCAACTGATTATAATACACAGATCACGAATCTCGGGTTTGGCTCCAATACAGTAAGGTGGACAACAGAAAACGGCAGATGCCGTACTTCTGATGATGTTATCATTACTAATAATCTTGCTGAAGTATTTGCAGGTCCAGATGAGATTGTTTATTATCCGGATGTTACACTTGTCGGAAATAAGCCTGCTTCCGGAACTGGTGAATGGCAATTGCTTGCAGGGCAAGGAATTGTGGAAACGCCTTCTAATTTTGAAACCAGGGTAACAAATCTGGGACAGGGAGCAAATACCTTTCTGTGGACTATAGATAACAATGGGTGTATTGCCTCTGATGATGTAATTATCACATATTATGTTTTACCTAAAGTCGAGTTTTATCCCTCCCCCCAGAATGGTTGTCCTCCACTTCATGTTGAATTTATTAACGGATCAGTTGGAGGGAATCCGTTTACATGGAATTTTGGTGATGGAACCGGCTCAACGGAAACAAACCCAAAGCATACCTACACACTTCCCGGCAGGTATAATGTAACACTTACCGGAACAGGACCTGACGGAATATTGATCCGTAAAGATACGGTTGTTATTGTCAGGGAACAACCTGTTGCTAGCTTGCAGGTTGTGCCCGATCTGGTTTATATTTCGTCGCCTCCCAATGAACTTGATAAACCGGTACACTGCTTTACTTTAACAGAAAATATTGAAAGTGTATTGTGGGATTTTGGTGATGGAACAACATCAACTGAACTAAATCCCCTTCACAGATATCAGACAACAGGAGTGTTTGACGTAACCCTCAGGGTTACTACCGGATACCAGTGTTCTGATTCTGAAACATTACTTCAGGCTGTAACAGTGGAAAGAAAAGGACTTATTGAATGCCCTGATGCATTTACACCAAATATGGGAGGATCTGTGGGAGGCTTCGTTGTTCCGAATGATTTCAGTAATGATGTCTTTCATTGTTATGCAGAAGGGTTGCTTGAATACCAACTGGAAGTGTATAACCGTATGGGAGTAAGGATATTTGAGAGTAATGACATTAATGTAGGATGGGATGGTTATTTTAAAGGTGAACTGGTTCAGGAGGGGGTTTATGTTTACCGTGTTTACGGTATCTATAATAATGGAGAAAAATTCAATGAACTGGGGAGCGTATTGATTATTTATAACGATTAAGAAAAGTTTGTGATGCTGAAAAACCTGAAATATCTGTTCATATCACTGGTGTTACCTGTTCACATTATGGCACAGGATCCCCAGTTTTCACAGTTTTACTCTGCGCCGCTCTATCTTGCCCCTTCATTTGCCGGTTCGGCTGATGGGGGAAGAGTGGCGGTTAATTACCGTAATCAATGGCCCAGTTTAACTTCCACTTTTGTAACTTATGCTTTCTCTGCCGATTATTATTTCAGTAAGTACAGGAGTGGACTTGGGGTACTGATGCTCCGGGATGATGCAGGGAATGGACTGATCTATAATACCAGCCTGGGACTCAATTATTCGTTTAACTTTAACATTAACCGATTCTGGAAGTTCCGGCCCGGTTTACAGGCTTATTATTATTGGAAGAGCATTGACTACAGTAGCCTCCGGTTTGGAGATCAGATACTGAGAGGTCGCAATAACCCCGGAAATCCTGGTGCTTCAGTGGAAATGGAACAACTCCTGAACTCAGACCCCGTAAGGCATTTTGACTTTACAACATCACTACTTGCATATTCCGAAAAACAGTGGATTGGGTTTACTATTGATCATCTGATGTATTTCAGCAACATGCTTGCCAGCCAGGGAGATTATATTCCTCAGCGGTATTCATTTTTCGGTGGTGCTAAATTTATGATCTACGGAAAAACAGTTAAGCTGAAGGAAGAAAGCGTATCAGTAGCTTTTAACTATTTCACGCAGAATAAAATCAACTATCTCGATCTGGGAACATATTATATCCTCGAACCTTTGACGTTTGGATTATGGTACCGGGGACTACCTGTATTCCCTAATAACCCTAACCTGGGAGCTATTACACTCCTTTTCGGCTACAAATTTCATGAATTCAGGTTTGGATATAGCTACGATTTTACTACATCGAAGCTTATTACAAAAACCGGTGGGGCACATGAAGTTTCACTGCTGTATTATTTTAATGAGAGACAAAGACAGAAAGTAAAACATAAGGCTCTGCCTTGCCCGTCCATATAATATTTATCGTCCCTTATATACCCCTGGTTGGACGCACTGCCGTGCGATTCTGCCTGGCTCATTGGTCTTGTGTGTTGGACGCACTGTCGTGCGTCCCTACTCTCTCTTTATTTTCCTGATCTCATTAAAATGATCAACCACCATCTTTTCCATTTTTTCCCTTGATGATTTTCTGTAGGCTTCAAATTGTTCCTGCACTTCCTCTATCTCATCACCCAATCCGTCTTTCAGCTTTTTATTTCTCAGGTATAACAATCCCAGGAAAACCAGCAAAACAATTAATCCGGTTAACAGCGACCACATAATGGTGTTATAGAGGACTTTATTCATTGGAATACCCAGTAAAGGTATGTTGTTGCGGTTTTTAACAGCATGATCAAGTTCTTCACGTGTCTTTTGCAAAAGTTCTTCATTTGATCCTATTTCTTTTTGCAGGCCAATGATCTGTTTCTCCAGCTCTTTTATTTTATCTTTAGATGATTTTAGTGAATCCAGGGTATTCTTTTTCAGGTTGAGGAAGATGTCCTCTCGAATGGCACGATAGTTATTATAGATATTGGTTCGCTGATGTATGTATTCAAGTTGTTCTTCCAGTGTGCCGTTGCTCATTATCTCAGGCGTCCTTGGCTGATCCTGTGCGGGTAGAAAGAATATGCTTAAAATAGATATGATGATTGAAAAAGCTGCTTTTTTCATTTCAGACGATTTTTATGATTCAAGGTAAATGTGCCAGCGTCCCTTTAATTTCTTTCTCTGTGCTTCTCTGTGCTTCTTTGTGTTTCTCTGTGCTTCTCTGTGACCCTCTGTGTTTCTCTGTGCTTCTCTGTGTTTCTCTGTGACCCTCTGTGCTTCTCTGTGTTTCTCTGTGACCCTCTGTGCTTCTCTGTATTACTCTGTATTACACTGTGACCCTCTGTGCTTCTCCGTGTTACTCTGTGACCCTCTGTGCTTCTCTGTGTTACATTGTGACCCTAAGTGTAACAATTGTATTATATTATTACACAGAGGCACACAGAGATTCACAGAGGTTGTTCATCATGCCGAGATAGCCTTTAATGCTTCATAAACAAGAAATGCCGGCCATACAATAGCCTTCAGAAATCCCAGCACGCCCATCCAGAAGCTGGTGGCTGCTGATATAAAATAAATTGCTGCGCCGATAAAGCCAAGTCCGTAAACTGCACCTGATGCGCCGTTGTTGTTAATGTTCTTTGCCATAATTTGATGTATTAAAGTAAAACAAAATATCGTGTACCTTAGTGTGTACTTAGTATCCTTTGTGGTTAATTACGTTCCTGGTTTAATCGCGAAGGACACTAAGGTCGTCACAAAGGTACACAAAGTAAAAAATATCGTAAAATAGTAATCTGTAATTTATTTTATGATTTATGCCGTTAAAAATTAATGAATGAATATTGCAGCATCCCATTCATAATGTTTAGCTGAAAATAGCCTGCATTTTCTTCCTCATCCTTAAGTGCATCCATAATAATATGGGTGGTGTTTCCAAATACCTGTTTATCCCGTTTATGATCGTGACCGGTAATAACCATATCAACCCGGTGTCTAAGGAAAAGGTCAAGCAATATGTGAAGTTCTTCGGTCAGAGGATTTGTGCTGGTAGTACGCCGGAAGCGAAACAGATTGTTGTGTGTGACAACCACGCACCTGCGGTAACCGGGCCGGATATTCTGCAGGACATTCCTGAACCAGTCCAGTTGTTTACTTCCGAGGGTGCCTCCGCCGGTATCAAGACAAATGAAAAGATCAGCTGCTTCCACTGTATTTACCACAAAGTAATACGTTGAAGTTCCAAATATAGCATTAAAATGTTTCCATCCCCCGAAATACAGGTCATGATTACCGGTGATGGGGAAAGAGGGTAAAAGTTCATGGTTGGGCAGATACTGTTTGAATAACATGAAATCATCCTTATGTCCGGTTGTCAGATCCCCGGCCATCACAACAGCCGCAACTCCTTTTACGAGTGCACTGTCCAGAAATCGTATATAATTATGCGTTCCTCCTACATGACTGTCACTCATAAATAAAATAGTGTAATTATCATGGAGGAGTAATATTTCACGGGGAGGATAATTTTTATTCCATTCCATTGACTGCTCAAAGCGCTGGTTAACCGGCTCACCGGAGATGAACATACCGGTAATATCCGCGTCTTTCAGACACGAAGTAAGCAGCATCCCTGCCATAAGAAGTGTTGCTAAGAATGTTATTCTATTTTCCATATAATTCCGGTTCTGAAGAAAAATCCAAAATAATTGACATTCAGGTTAAGTGCTCCTGAGGTTTGATACCATGCTTCCGAAAAGAACAATAATTCAGGTTTAATATCCACGGATCCCTTGAGATTAACTACGGGATTTGTTTCCTGGCTGATAATAAAATGATCAAAACTTGTAACAGAGATCCCTAAATTCCAGGGATTATCAGGAGGCTTCAGGTAATATGCAAACAGGTACATAAGGTTCCAGTTCTCATGGATATTTAGCGGTGCACTTTCTGCCGGCTCATATTGATCAACGGCTTTTCGGGTGTATGCATATGTTCTGAAACTATTACCCAGCTGCATTTCAAAGTGATCCCAACGGTGTTGGGCCAGAATTCCAAGGTTTGTTTCCCTCAGGAGCTTTGAAAATCCTGACCAGGTATAAAAGCCTTTCAGGGAAAACCGGAAATCTTTAACAGAGAGATTGCGTTGGGCGCTGATGTTCAATCCCGTTATCACTCTTTCACTGTTACTGAGTAAATCCCACTGTATACCTGCACCCAATGCATTTTCAGCAAACTGAAACGACCCGAGGGTGCCCGCTTTTATATAGAGTCCGTCTGAGACGTTATTTCCTCCGATATCGGCAAAACCGGTTAAACCCGATTGGGCAGACAAAAATTGTCCTGATAAAACAAAGAGGGAAAGAAATAATACTTTAATCATTTAAAGGAGTTATTTATGCGACAAAAGTTCGTTAAAATAAATTAAACGCAAAGGCGCAAAGGCGCAAAAAGCTGATTATTAGTAATATGTGTAATATAATTAATCAATTAACAAAATACTTATTATCAATATATTATTAAAATATGTTGAAGTGCCGAATGTAAAAGTATCTAAAAAATCCTGATTTATCAAAACTTTCATTAAGGTAACGCTTTCACATTTACCTTCCCATATGAAAACCAGGCCTGAGCAGCGGATAGCTGATACCGGGCTTCAGATAGGGTAATACTACAATAAAAATTTTAACGGATATTAGTTTTTTCCCCCGAGAGTTTCAGATAAGGGATTACCGCATCATTCCTGAGTGATGAGGTTCCGTCATATTCAATGGTTAATACCGGTACTCCTGTTAATTCTTCAATCCGGGCAGCCATAGCTTCGGTTACCAGCGAGGGACAGCAATACGAGGGATTTGTCTGGATAAACAGCGCAATATCGGGATAGTTTTTTATCAGGTTATGGATCTTCAATATATTTTCGAATGCTTCTCCTCTGTGCAGTATACTCAGGTTAAAACGGGTTAACCAGTCTTCAAAATCTTTTGTATTCACTGAATTGGGTTGGTCCAATATGCTCCACAAATGCTTGTTGTATTTTTCTTCCACCAGTGGAATAAGGGATTTCAGGAACCTCATTTTAGCATAATCCATGTAACGTCCTTCAATCAGACTCCTTTCAGTGAGGGGGTTAACAATGATTTTAATATATTCATTATATGGGGTGGTAATGACTTCCCCGCCGTTTTCTTCAATGGTTTTTATCAGACCCTGGTTCATCACCTCATTATCGCGTACATACAAATCCCCGAAAATGGCCACTTTCGGAAGGTGGTGTTTTTTAGTTTCAATTTCTTTAAAAGCCTTTATTATTTCTTTCAGTACTTTTTCTTTTGGGTATCCATTCCGGAATGTTTCGTAGAGTTTTTTCGATGCCATTTGGGTAACAGCATCAACAGATCCTTTGATTATTTCGTAGGGTCTTATTTTACAGCTTATTTTACGTATATAACCCCCGAACATGTAAGCCAGGTACGCGTTTATTGCAGTCTGGAGTGAGATATCATTAAAAATAAGTTCGCCCAGGTAAACGGAAGTGTTTTCCAGCCCTTTGCCATAGTCTGTCAGCAGTTTCTTACTATAATGAGGAAACATGCATAAATTGCAGGAAAGTACTGAGTCGATCATCCAGATAGCTGTATTTTTGGGATTTAACCGGTTTTTTTCAATATAATCTACAGCATCCTGGACAATTATGTTCAGGGGGAGACACTGACCGGTGTTGTAGCTCATACTCCTTCGGATGGATTCATCAGTGTCCGTAAGTGCCCTGGCATCAATTCCGCAGTTCCGGAGTACGGCTTCCAGCAGGGGGCCTGTAAGAGGGTCCCAGGAAGGAAGCAACAGGGTTTTATCTTTAAGATTCCCTGCTCCCCTGATAAGCGTGTGACCCATATCTTCATTTTGTATTTCAGATTTTTGGAGAAGTTTGCGAAAGTGGCTGAAATCAATAGCGTGGTCTTTAAGAACAGAATATGCTTCATCTACAAGCGACCTGATATGATCTTCCCAGCTTGTTTTTTTCTGAATAGTTTCAGTTGTAAGGGGAGGATCAGGTGAAGATGAATCATTCAGCATGTTTTTTCTATCCCTGTAAAATTTTATTTTCAATGGTTGGATAACTTTGTCTGCTTCATCGGGAGAAACTCCATAGCTTTGTTCATGGGTGTTTGGCTTCTCCAGGCTTGTAAACCCGTTTGTGTCTGCCTTAGTCAAAGAGGGTTCAGCTGTTTTTGTCTCTCTAAGCCTGTGGTTCCTGAAAGCCCTGATGCCTGCTTCAATCCTTGTTTCATTACCCACTGCCGAGTCGTGTTCGTCAAGCTGAAGAATTAAATAAGGTTTGTTAACTGAATTAAAGATCTCTTTAAAGTATTCTATTACAAAAGAATCGGGGGTGCATTTAAACGAGGTTATCAGAACAGGGTAGCAATCGGGAGTTTGCGCTACTTTTTCAGCTGCATGGAGTATTTTAGACGCAAATTTCCATTTTATGGATTTCACCAGTTCTTCAGTTTTGGCACTTAATGGCTCGTCATCAGACATCATATTCATGCAGAAGGTTTTAACACCATTTTTTTCGATCAGGTCGGGAATATGCTTGTTCATTACCGGAGACAGCACGGTATACGGTCGCCCCAGCAACATGATGTGAATATCGTCATTGTTTTGGTTCTGAGGATACAGTGATTTCCACTTTTTCTGAAGAGAATGCGTATAGGCCTTTGCACTCTCGTATGCCCCGGTCAGTTCGGAAAATTCCAGGTCTTTCATCCCTGCAAATTTCAGCATGCTGAACAGTTCTACCTGAGCATATATTTCCCCGTGTATTGATTTCAGGACGGGCATGAGAATTTTTACATCCGGCTGGTTTTGTTTTTGCAATGCTATGAAGGAGGAAGCAAATTGTGTGTAATAGCAATACTGGTTATTGTATTTTACTTCACCGGGTTCGCCGAGGTACACAGGAAGGAAGATATAATCAGCCTTATCTTTCAGGTACTCCACATGGCCATACATGGCAGATATGGGAGCGCAAAATTCTGCTGAGCTGAGATTTTTGCCCGATTTAACCGCCTCCTCATAATCTTCGCTGGTTATGGTATTTATGGAAAGCAGCTCAAAAAATTTTCTCCAGAAGGGTATTTCTTCATACAGGTGTAGTCCGGCAGGAATTCCAATAGTAAACGGGTATTTCCCGGTGGATGGTTTGAATCTGAATATTTCCTTCCGTTTCGCCATTATGTTAAAGTCAACGGATTCGTGTTTAACATATTTCCTGGTGGAGTAATCCCTGCCGCACAGGAAGCCGTATGCTTCCGTTTCACCGTTTATTTCGGCTACTTTAAGTTTACAGTGGTTGGTACACAGATCGCATACTTCCGATCGCACAGGGATTTCCTTTTTATACAGGTCGAGTCCCCTGAATCTTGTCTTTTCTATATTCTGATCAAATAGTTCGAGAGCTGTGCCTAATGCTCCGGTCAGGTGGCAGTACCTGGAAACCATTATGGGTTTTTTAAGTTTTTGTTCGAAGGCAGCTACCAGGGCTTTGTTTTTGGCTGTGGCACCCTGGAAGAATATTTTTTTCCCAATACTGCCTTTCAGCGCCACTTTGGTAAGGTAATTTTCCCTGGTGGAATGCAGCACTGCTGCCAGGATCTCTTCCACGGAGTAACCGGTATTCAGATAATAGTTCAGGTCCCTTTCCATAAAAACCGTGCAGCGGTCATTAGCCATTGGAGCACTTGCGTTTTCTGCCCGTTGAGAAAGCTCATCCAGAGGGCATCCCAGTTTTATTGCCTGTTCTTCAATAAAACTTCCTGTTCCGGCAGCACAGACATTGTTCATCACAGAAAAAGTAACCATGCCATCACGAATAAGGGTGAATTTTGAATCCTGTCCTCCGATCTCAATAATAGTATCCACTTCAGGGTCGAGTTCAAAAGCAGCCCTTGCATGAGCGGTGATCTCATCAGGCATGGAGTCAGCACCGATGATCTTTCCGGTAAATTTCCTTCCTGATCCGGTTGTTCCTGCTCCAGCTATTTTAAACTGCACATGATGTGTGTGTTCAATATGTTGTATGGCTTCAAATATAAGCTGAACGGCTTTCAGGGGCTGACCGGAGGTGCGTGTATATAATCCGGCGATAACCTCCTTATTCCTGCTTAATAATACGGCCTTGGTGCTGGTGGATCCTATGTCAACACCCAGGAATACTTCTATTTCCCTGGTTTCAGCGGGCAGGAAGTAAATATCTGTTTCAACGCTTTTTAACAGGGGAAAGAGGGTGGATTGAAATTCATAGTGAGCCAGGGAAGTAAAATCCGGATAATCTGATAATTCCAGCTTAAGGGGAGGATAGAAGTAAACTTTTTCTTTCTTCGCCGGGTTAAGCAATTCACCCGGATGATGGATATCTGTTTCTTCCTCCGGCCTGTTATCGATGCTATATAACGCAGCGCCGACAGCACTGTAAACTTGGGCGTGATCATCAACGATAATGGTTTTCCCGGATAATTTCTCCAGGTGTCTGATCACCGCTTTGTTCAATGCCACTCCCCCCGCAGCGATGATGGCAGACATAGATGTATTCTCACGGAGAACCACATCGGCAATATTTTTTGCAGCCCCGTAGGACAGGCCGTCACAGATCTCAGCCAGGCTATATCCTTCCTGTTGTGCGTGAATAAGATCTGTCTTGGCAAAGACAGCACATCTTGATGCAATTTTCGGAATGTTACCTGTATTATGGAAGGCAAGGTCACTGAATTCCCTGATACTTTTCAGGTTTAGTCTCTCCGCCTGCTGGTCGAGAAAGTTACCTGTCCCGGCAGCACAGGCTGAATTCGATTTGTATTTCAGATATTCTCCCTGGTTGTTGAAAGTTACCAGTCCGAATTTTTCAGCCCCTATAATTAACAGTGCATTCAGGCCTGGATGGAAATGCCGGGCAGCAGCGATAAAGGCCATCTTTGAATCGACATGTATTCCATGAGTAATTACAGGGGGCGTTGATGAAGTAATACCAATGGAACAGACCCTTCGGAGATCAATCTCTCCGAGAGTTTTTTGTAATTGCTCATGAATAAATCCATTATGAAAAAGGTAGGATGAATGGATAATGGTACGGGTATCATCCATCGCTACAACAGACATGGCCACCGATCCGATGTCTATGCCCAGGTAGTGGTTTTTCTGTTCCATGGATTAAAGATAAGATAAAGAGAGACACCGGTATTGTGATATTCAGGATGGATATTATTTCAACTACTGATGTTGTTAAAGGTAATATTAATTTTGGCAATAATCAGTTGAAAAAATATTTTATTTAGTTCAAATGTTTTTACAGATGTATGATATGTTATTACTTCCCCGCCTTATAATTTGAAGAATAGTCAATCAATTATTTGATGACCTATTCATTCCTCAATGCCTGCCCTATTGCCTTATGCTTTAAAAAAACACTTGCCATCAGCCATATCCAGAAGATGCCGTTGAGGAACAGAATCAGGGCTGTGATAAATACTGAAGACCCTGATATTTCCGTATTCGGACTTATAAGTGAAGGAAATGCTGCAATTGCGGAAGTAAACAATCCGGTCATAATGCCTGCAAATAGTAATAGCGAGTATTCAACCAGCAGCATTTTCAGGACTTTTTTCCGGTTAATTCCTACAGCTTTCATTAAGGCTATTTCATTTCTGCGTTCCAGGATGCTCCGGGCCAGGATAGTACTTAACCCTACTGTTCCAATGAGGATGGCTAATGCTCCCATCAGCATAAATATGGACAGATAGGTGTTTTCCACAGAGTTGAACTCTGCCAGGCGCTGTGCGCTATTTGTCATCTCCCATCCATGATCACGAAAGATATATTCCAGTTCTGTCCTTATCTCATCTTCATCCTCAGGTGGCGCATCAATGAGGAGGATGCCTGATCCGATGTAGTCGGGAAAATGTTTCTGAAAATAGGTGTCGGCAATGATTATATTTCCCTGGAAAACAGAATTTGCCAGACCACCTGTAAGCAATAAATATGAGGTCTTACCTGAATTATCAGTATAGGTAAGGGTATCACCGACCTTCATTCCCAGTCCCCATTTAATTACCGTCTGGTCAGCAATGGCAGGGATCAGTCCTCCCGGCAGCGGATTTTCAAGGCTTGCCCATGGATAGTAGTTGCTCAGATAAGGTGTGCGGGATACAAAACGAAACCTGCCTTCCAGTTCTTCCGGATTAACGCCAAGAATGGAAGGATTTGAGATCCTGTTGAGGTTCAGGCAGCTTGCATCATCACCCGGAACGCGGGAGAACTGAACAAAACGAATATCATCTCTTAATCCGTATTCGTGCCTTACTTCCCTGTTGTTCAGGTCCCGCACTACAGGGACTGTCGTTTCGGAATAAAACAGGTAACCTCCTGTACCGCTTGCTTTATCCCCGGCATCAGCAAACATATCCTTACGGTTGGCCCCGGTTGAAAGAACAATGAATGTGCCTATCGCCAGGAGAGCAACGATGCTAAGACTCCTGTTTTTGTTTCTCAGGCTATATTTCAGAGCCAGGGTAAAGACATTCATCTCGCTGAAATGTGACTTCCCTGCATTCTGTAACAGATGATAGAATAAAAGCATCAGGGATATAAGCATTAATCCTCCGGCGGCAAGAAAGATCCCTGAATTCAGGATATCTGAACTGATTATCTGGCTGAAGATGAGACCCAGTGAAACCAATCCGGTGGTCAGTATAATGTAAGGCCTGATCTTTTTTGTGGTTTTTCCACTTACAGCTGTCGTCGCTTTATGTATTTTCCCCTGTTTAATGACGCTGCGGATGGTAAAAAAGAGGGTAAGCCATGAAATAAGAACACTAAGCACTAAGCCGGAAAGCAGCACAGGGATACGTACGACCATTTGTAACATGTCGGTTCTCACGATATCATTCCACACATTGTTAAGGGCAGAAACAATCAGACCGGTATACAGAATGGCGAGCAGGATCCCTGCTAATGAACCGGTAACTGCAAGAATAAAGCCTTCGGTAAACATCACATTATGTATTACCTTGCGGGGAATACCCAGTGCGGAAAGGGTTTCAAGCTGGGTTCTCCGTCCTTCGATATTCAGTATGAACAGCAGAACGATAAGGATCAACCCGGAAAGTATAACAAAAAAACTCAGGGCCAGAAACAGCTGACTGAAATCCACACCTTTATCAGCCGCAATGATGCTTTCACTCCTTATATCAGAAACCCGGAACCCCAGTGATGCCGGATACAGATGTGTGATGATCTGATGAACCAGGGTATCCTTACTTATCAGTTCCGGGTTGAAACGTACGGCAGTATATGATCCGTACATATTTTCCCACAGTTCTTTTGCGAGGGAGAGTGAAATGTAAGCCTTAGGTGTACCCTGGTAATCAGTCCAGTATTTTTCGTCCTTATCCCGTATCCTTGAAAGGTCAACAGGTATACCTGTGTCCCAGTCGCGGCAGTTGCCTGCATCTGAGAGACCCGGGATTACAGGCATCAGTGTCCTGTCTGCATATCTACTCTCTATAGGTACTATGTCCTGCACGGTAAAAGTATGTTCCACTTCTGCAAGTCTGCGTAAAGCTCCGGTAATGTAAAATTTCACGGTAAGACTGTCGCCTTTCCGGATCTTCAGATCATCGGCAAGCCAGCTATTTACGATAATGTTATTTTCCGGAACAATACTGTCGGGCAGGGAGGAGATGAATGAGTATGGAGTGGAGTTCTCCCGGCTGGTTATGCTGTTAACAAAATAGGTCAGAATAAATTCGCCGGGTACGGGGAGAGATATGATGGCATCAATAACGGGTTTGTCGAGAAATACCCTGTCGGAAATGATCTCATGATCGCCCGTTCCGGGGACACTTCTGCAGGAAAGGCCTGCATCTTCAAGTGACCATCTTTTATTGATGGCAGTGAGAACTGAGTGTGAAGACAAAGAATTCCCGGAAAGCAGCAGGAGGTTCGATTTGTCTTCCATTTCCAGCAGCTGATTCAGACAGGATGATGCAATAAAAACATTGTATGGTCTGGTTTGTGAGATACCGGTATTAAATCCTTCCATCTGTTCTTCAGTGGCCACAGCTTTGATGGTCAGGCGGGAGGCGACGGTTATTTCCTCATCCGAAACAAAAGGAGTATTAAGTGGTATTGAGCCTGTTTTTTTCACCCGTAAAAGGAATTCCTCCCCTGCTTTCATTCTGAGACGTTCCGCCAGATTCTGACTGATAATGGCTTCACCATTTCGTAATCCGGCATAAATGGAAGAAATCCCCAACACCTTATCAAATGCATCATCCACTCCGAGAACCTGCACTTTATTGACGCGTAATTCTCCGCCACCTGCTACTGCAATGCCTTCCGACCTGAGAACGGGAGCTGCGTGTACATTCAGTTCCTGTTGAAGCTGCCGGGCTAATTCTGTGGTTACGTATCTTTCACCTGTTGTGACAATGTAGTTGATTTTCCCCAGCCTCAGGTTAACCATCTGCCGTAAATTCTGTCTTACGGTATCGCCGGCCAGAAAAGCGCCTATGAGTACCGCTGAGCTTATGCAGATGCCAAGGATCACTGCCAGGTTCTTCCGGCGGTAGAAAATAAGATTCTGCTTAATAAGGCTCCATTTAGTATAATTTAAAACGGTGCGGTTTTTAAGGTCTGTAATGTCAGTTTGGCTTTGCTTTAATTTTTTAACCATTTGGTAACATTAATAATATTTAGTGTCTTTGGGCTGTCTCTTAAATGTTTTTAACCACAAAGGACTCAACGGAGGCGCTGTGTCCTTCGTGGTTGATAATATCTCAATTAATGAGACAATCCCCTGAATTCTTCCAATCCTTAAGCCTGTATGCTTATTTGTCCGAACCCGCTTTATTTTTTAACCAGTATACCGTTGTTCAATTCATATAATGTGTCCATTTTAGACGCAAGTGAAAGAGAGTGAGTTACCACAATGAGCGCTACCTTATCATTAGTGTTTAAGTCAAGTAACAAGTCTGCCAGCCTTTCAGCATTTTCTTTATCAAGTGCACCGGTAGGTTCATCCGCGAGAAGGAGGGAGGGGGAGTTTACCATTGCTCTGATCACTGCTGTTCGCTGACACTCCCCACCTGAGAGCTCACCCGGGAGCTGGTTGCGAATCTCATATAACCCTGTTCTTTTCATAAGAGTGATAGCACGCTCCCTGCGGAGCAGTTTCTCCGTTTTATCAGAAAGGTGAATTGTCGGTATCAGGAGATTTTCCAGAAGTGTACACTGTGGAAGGAGGTGATGTAGCTGAAAGATAAACCCGATATCATTATTCCTGTACTCTTCCTTTTGTTCTTCCTTCAACAGGTGAACATTTCTGTTTCTGAAGTTAACTTCCCCTGAATCAGGATGGTCAAGAGTTCCAATGATATTCAGCAAGGTGGTTTTTCCTGAGCCGGAAGGCCCGAGCACAGCTATGCTTTCGCCTTCTTCAATATGCAGGCTAACGCCATTCAGGACTGAGCGGATGGTTCCCTTTTCCTGCGAGCCGTAACTTTTAGTGATCTCATTTATACGGAGTAACATGAGTGTTGTATTAAATACCCGCAGCTGCGGATTGATTTATGAATTTTGAATATACGCTAACCATCTCATCAGACAGTTCTTTTATGTTAAAGTATTTTTCAACACCCTCTCTTCCCTGCCTGCTGAAGTCCTGAAGCATCTGAGAGCCGGAAAGCAGTTCTGCCAGAGTTTCGGCAAGGATAGCGGGAGTGTTGGGGCTGTAAAGCAATCCTCCTCCGGCGGTATTAAGGATCTCGGGGAAGGCTCCCAGGTCGGGCTGAACGACGGGTATGCCTGAAGCCATGGATTCAAGAAGGTATATTCCGAAAGCTTCGCCTTTTCTAACGGGTACAGATATAACGGATACCTTTCTGAAAAATTCCTTGCGCCCTTCTCCTTCAAAGCTCTTATGAAACTGAACGGAGCCGGTGAGGCCTTTTTTCCGTATTTTCCGGGACAGGTTTTTAATAAACAGGGAGTCATCACCTGTTGAGCCTCCGGTAATGATAAGGTTACAGTCCTCAAATCCTTTTCCGGAACGTAGTTCGATGAAGGCGTCAACCAGGATGTCAAGCCCGTTCTGAAAGCATTCATGTGAGATAAAGCCTATATTTCTTTGTTTATTTACCGGGGAAAAATATTCATATTCATCCGGATCAATTCCGATATATACTCTGTGAAGTTTTTCACCGGGGATATTCATGTTTTTTTTCATTACCTCAAGGTAGTAGTCACTAACCGCAATAAAACCGTCCACGTCATTTGCCTTTGATTCCATTAGTTTCCACACTATCTCACGGGAAGAGGGTTTCATCACATCAACCCAGGTGTCTTCATCCTGAAGGGAACAAAATAAAGGCACATTGATTTTTTCCTTCAGCCTTTTAGCCAGTCCGAGCAGGAGAGCGTTGGAGAGGTGAATAACATCCGGTTTGATATGTTGGGTGATCCAATCCACCATACGGTCCAGTTCCTCTTTTTGCTGACCTTCTTCACCCAGGAGCATGGAAATGGTCATTTCTTCAAGTCCTTTTGCCCTCGTTGATCCTGCAAAACCAGCGGCAAGCTTTAATACCGGTTTGGAATTCAGAAACCGGTCGAACCAGGCCGGGCTTTTCCGGAAAATGGGATATAACTGTTTGAGATACAGGCTCACGGCCCCATAAAATACCGGTATATCGGTAATGTCATGCTCATCTGAGAACAGGGGAAGGTACATGGGAATTTTAATCACTTCATGTCCCTGCATTCTTAAGGCATCCACATATTTGCTGTCACGTAAACAGTTCCCGCAATAGAAACTGCCCCCTGAGCCTGGTATGATCTGGAGTATTCGCATATATTAATATATATTTCATTTTTTCCCGAAGCAATAAATCCTCCCGTCGTCGGCCGCCAGAATAATCTTATTTTCGATCACAGCAGGATTACTGCTGAGGGGTATTCCCAGTTCATACGACCATATTCTTTTTCCGGTATTTACATCCACGATCAAAAAATCCCCTCTCATGTTTGCTATCAGCACCTTATCATTTACAATTACAGGGGAAGCGTCGACCCTGCTCCCGGCATTGTACTTCCAAACAAGTGAACCGGTATTTTTGTTCAGGCAATACACATGCCTGTCTCTGCTTCCTGCGATAACCACATTTTTATAAAGTGAAGGGGAGCCGATAAACGGAAGTTGTGAGTCTTCACTTATAAAGGTCCAGGCGACCTTTTTTTCCTTCAGGCTGACACATGAAAATTGTCCGTCATAATCACCCACATAAGCATATCCTCCACCGGTAGTTGCTGAGCTTGCTATATAGGTAGCGATATCGATCTTATTCTGCAATTTTCCCGTATGAACATTTACCAGGTGGAGGAAACCGTCACAGCCGCCGAACACAGCCAGGTTGTCAGTAATGGAAGCAGCCCCGTGGATAAAGTTATCCGATTCGTATTTCCACTTAAATGCGCCTGTTTTTGCATCCACACAATGAAGATAATAGTCATAGCTACCTGTGATTATGTATGATGCTGTTCCTGACCTGAAGATATTGGGAGAGCCCATTATCTGGCCGCCGGTCTTATACTGCCATATCTCCTTTCCGGTATGCAGGTTAAGGGCAAAAAGAGTTCCTTCCAGATTGCCGATATAAACCATGTCCATATTAATCAGGGCCGGAGCTTCAATGCCGTTTCCGGTTTCAAATTTCCACAACGGTTCTCCTTTCAGATCCAGGGCGTACACTGTTCCGTTTACAGAGCCGGTTATTATAATATCTTCACACACTACCACCGGTGCCTTGATCCCGTCTGCCGCTTTATATACCCACAATAATTCCGGGGAAGAAGGGATATCTGCAAAGCTGATGCCCCGGAGTTCAGGGTTTCCACGGAAAAGGGGCCAGCAATTTTTATCCTGGGCGGGCAGGAGTGAGGGGATAAGGAGGAAGAGGAGGGTTCCATAGAGACGCGCTATGAAGCGCGTCTCTATGGAAAGCGGAATGAAGGGAGTGGGGAGGTGCATATAATATATTATTTTTTATCAATAAATTTAGCTTTTAATGCTCCGGTAGGGCATGCTTTGACCACTTCAAGCGCAGTTAATGTAAGGGCCTCTTTCAGTTCTGCACTGAAGGGGATCCCTATTTCAACATCAAATCCCCTGCCTATGAAAGTCAATCCCAGTTCCTCTTTGTGTAATTCTGTAATTCTTACACATCGGCCGCATTTAATACATTTTCCCGGTTCATATATTACATAATCATGCTGATCGTATTTTCTGATCATCTTTCTCCGGTCGCCTGCGAAATGTTTCTGGTTTGCGCCATAGTCATCCGCGAATATCCTCAGCAGGCAGTTATCTTTCCCCCGGCAGTCGCACCTCAGGCAGCGTGCTGCTTCCTGCATGACTTCCTCACGGGTAAATCCTTCAGTGATATCGTTTCCGGGAATCCTGCGACCGTATTGAACCGATTCTTTCAGGTATTCAGGATATTCTTCCTCAAAAAGTCTGCCGAACCTGGAATTGAACATTGAAGGTTCACCGGTTACCGGTCTGTTATGTAAAAACTGATCCACGCTAAAAGCTACTTCCTTACCTTGTCCCATTGAACGTACTGCCATCTTCGAGGGTCGGATGGCACTGCCTATGGCAAAAACTTTTTCCAGGGAAGTCTGATAGCTTCTTTTATCAACCTTAATTCCGGAGTCTGAAGATTCCAATCCCCATGCTGTAATATCTTTCTCATCAATCCGGCAGGCGATGATCACGGCATGATATGAGTCTATAAGTTTTAGAAACGTACTCTTGTCAACAGGTTGGTTATAGAGGAAAGTTACACCGGTATCCCTGATAATGCTTATTTCCGCATCAAGGACATTTACGGGCAGGATATTTTCTGGTATTGATGAACGTATTGCTCCTCCGGCGGCGGATGTGGCTTCAAATACATCGCAACTGTAACCTTTTAACTGAAGATAGTATGCGGCTGACAAACCTGCGGGGCCGGCTCCGGCTATCGCAATTTTGAAGGAGTTGGAAGGTGGAACTACCGGTTTGCACCTTTCCTTACCTGTTAACTTATTATCGCCTGCAAAGCGTTTCAGCAGGCATATGGCTACCGGCTCATCTATGGATTTTCTTCTGCATGCCCCTTCGCATGGAGCAGGGCAGATACGTCCGAGAACTGAGGGCAAGGCAATATCCTGGCGTACCACTTTCAGTGCTTCATCAAATTCTCCTTTTGCCAGGAGGCGGTTCATACGGGGAATGTCCATTCCGGCAGGGCAGCTCAGTGTGCAGGGAGCTTCGCATTCGCCGACATGTTCGCTAAGAAGGAGATCGATGGCAGTTTTCCGGAAGCGGATGACCTCCTCGTCATCTGTGACAATAACCATTCCCTTCCGTACCTTTGCTGAGCATGAGGGAATAAGTTTCCCCGTGTCGCAGTCTTTTACCACACATACCATGCATGAGGTAAAGTGATCTGTTCCTATATACCGGCACATGACAGGGATATCAATGCCTGCAGCTGCTGCAGCTTCGTACAGATGAGTACCTTCCTCTGTTTCTACTATCCGGTTATTTATAGTTAATTTTATCACCAGCGTTAATCATTTTATTATTACTGCATTTACCGGGCATATCAGCCTGCATGCGTCGCACTTTATGCACTTCTCTGTGTCTATAACATGTTTTTCATGCGGTGTGAAGGGTATGGCATCAGCGGGACAATCCTGTGCGCATTTTGTACATCCTATACATTCATCGGTAATAGAATAATATATAAGATTTTTACATTTTCCGGCAGGACATCGGCCCCGGATATGTTCTTCATATTCGTGCCGGAAATAAGTAAGGGTGGATAAAACAGGGTTGGGAGCTGTTTTACCCAGGCCGCACAGGCTGCCTTTGGCTGTCCATTTCGCCAGTTCTTCCAGTTCTTCCAGATCCTTTTCCTCACCCTTACCATCACATATTTTTTCAAGAATTTCGAGCATCCGCTTTGTGCCTATTCTGCAGAAAGTACATTTACCGCACGATTCGTGACGGGTGAAGGACAGGAAATATTTTGCCATATCCACCATACAGTCGGTGTCGTCGAGGACAACAAATCCCCCGGATCCCATCATAGCCCCTGCCTTGAGGAGTGAGTCAAAATCTACCGGGATATCTGAGAGCCATTCGGGGATACATCCTCCGGAGGGGCCGCCAATCTGGACAGCTTTAAACTTTCTTTCGTCAGCCACACCTCCCCCTATCTCTTCAACAACCGCCCTGATGGTTATTCCCATGGGCACTTCTATAAGTCCTCCGCGTTTAACCTTACCTGCGAGTGAGAAGACTTTTGTTCCTGAGGATCCATGTGTGCCGATTTTACTGAATTTCTCATAGCCATGCTGAATAATGTAAGGTACCATTGTCAGGGTTTCGGTGTTATTCACCAGGGTAGGTTTATCCCACAATCCATGTTCAGCAGGAAAGGGAGGGCGGTAGGAAGGGAAACCCCTGTTACCTTCAATGGATGCGATGAGTGCAGTTTCCTCCCCACAGACAAATGCTCCTGCCCCCTTGTAAATCCTGGCGTCAAAAGAGAAATCACTTCCCAGGATGTTGTTACCCAGATAACCTTCCTTTCTGCAATTTTCCAGCGCTTTGTCAATCCTGGCGACAGCCAGCGGGTACTCGGCCCTGATGTAAAAGATACCTTCCCGGGCACCGGTGGCGAAGGCTGCTATGATCATTCCTTCGATGACACGGTAAGGGTATGATTCGAGAAGCATTCTGTCCATAAATGCTCCCGGATCACCTTCATCCCCGTTACAGATAATGTATTTTACATCCGATGGCTGATGGGCAACCAGGTCCCATTTATTTCCCGTAGGGAAGCCTGCACCACCGCGCCCCCTTAATCCGCTGGCACGTATTTCCTCAATGATCTCCAGTGCGGATAATTCATTCAGGCATCTTTTCAGGGCATGGAATCCTTTGCGCTGTATGTATTCATCCATATCAAGAGGATTCAGGACGCCTCTGAACTCAGTGGCTATGGGAACCTGCCGACCCAGGAATGCAGATACGGGTTTATCACGCACATCAATGGCAAACCTCTCAATGCCATCCCAGCCCGAGTCGTCCTGAATCTGTTCAATAAGATTTGAGAACCTGTAAGACAACCGGCGGAAAAATCCGGGTGGCTGGAAATGTTTCTCAATGATATTTTTGACATCCAGTGGATTTACTTTGGCATACAAGACGGGTTTAATTCCTTCCTTTACAATCTCCAGGAGGGGTACCTGGTGGCACATTCCCACGCATCCCACATGTTTTAGTTTTACATCCAGTCCCAGATCTGCTATCGTTTCGTTTACTTTTTCATGAACGGCTTCACTTCCGCTGGCCACACAACATGAACCAAGGCCAACCCTTATTTCCCCCCGGATGATATCTCCATCTGCTTTCCTGAATGTCTTTTTACCTCCGGAGGCCTGCAATCGCTCAAAATTGCCAAGAATAGCACCGGTCTGCCCGGTTGTGACATGTCCGTAAGTAACATTATCAATCTGCACTACAGGGGCGAGGGTGCAACATCCAAGGCAGTTTACTTTTTCAATGGTATATTTTCCCTCTTTATCTGTATCCTGATCTTTTGTGAGATTAAGCGTTCTTTTAAAAGCATCATGAACCTGTTCTGCTCCCTTGACATGACAGGCTGTGCCGACACATACTTTAATGATATGCCTGCCTGCCGGACTGAACCTGAACTGTGAATAAAAACTGGCAACCCCGACGATAAGGGCAGGAGTAATGTCAGTGATATCACAGACCCTTTTAAGCGCTTCTTCAGGCAGAAAATGATACCTTTCCTGTATAGCCTGTAAAACAGGAATTACCGATTCCTTTTCTTTCCCTGTTTCAGCTACTATTTTATCAATATCCTGAAGGTTAAACTGCATCCTTTACTATCGTTTTACTCCAATACAAAACAAATTATTCTCTCCCCTGATAATAATTTTACCGTCACTAAAAGCAGGGGTGGCATATACATTTTCACCCAGGAGAGGTTGCCCTGTCAGTATTTTTTCCTTGTCAGCATTGAATATATACATATTTCCTCCCAGGTCGATTACATACAGTTTATTTTCCGCAATCACAGGGGAAGAGTAGAAACCCCTGCCTGTATCGTGTTCCCAGTATTTTTCCCCTGATCTCATATCGTAACATGCTATGACGCCATAGCTGGTAGCTATGAATAATAATCCGTTGTATGCCACCGGGCTTGAGACCTCCGGAAGGTATTCATTGTCATTCCACAGGATAACCGGATTTTCCCCTGGCTGAATGGCTGCAAGCGTTGCATATTCATTGGCTGCAAACACCAGCCCTTCGCTGAATGCAGGGGATGGTCCCACTTCACCCATCATACAATTCACCGACCATATTTCTCTTCCTGTTTCAGGATCGTGTGCAGCTACCAGAGGTTCTGAAGAGGTAACGACCTGGTATTTCCCATCCAGGAAAATCAATATAGGTGAAGCCCACGATATACGGCTACTGCGGCGCACATCCCATGCCGTTTCACCTGTTGATGTGGTCAGCGCAAGTAATCTTCCGCCCCTGTTGGTATCATACTGGATAAACAGTTTGTTATCCCATACCAGCAGGGAGGAAGAGTGTCCGTAATGATTATCAGGCACCCCCAGGTTTTGTGACCAGAGTTGTTTTCCCTCCATATCAAAGGCTATCACGTCGCCCGTGCCGAAAATGGCATATACACCTGTGCCGTCAACGGCGAGTGAGGGAGCGGCGAGGCCGGTATCATCAGTAACGTCAGGTAAAGCAGACGGGGAACCGGTTATACCTGCAGCATCCTTTTCCCATATTATTTTACCCGAATTCATATCAATGCAATACACTGCCCGGGAAGTTTCGTCTGCGCCGGAAAGGAATATTCTATCATCCCATATTACGGGAGAGTTATATCCTGGTTTTGGGATATGAGTCTTCCAGAGAACATTCACTCCGTCTTTTCCGTTCCAGTCGACAGGTATGTTTGTTTTGTAGGAGATCCCGTGGCTGAATGGTCCACGGAAGGTATTATGCTGGTTTTTTATGATTTCGGCAGTCAGCCTAAGGGGGGATTTCTTTTCCGGGATAACAGGAGCAGGAACAGTTGCCAGGTCAGTTTGAGTATTCTCTGTAGGATCAATGGGAGTGACAGGAATGTCCGGTGAGTCTTCCGCTGTCAGCCTTAAGTTTTCATTTTCAATCTTTTCAGTCCGGATAACTTCCACAATCTGTGTTGCGGATAGTTGAGGCTCATCAACTTCCGGCAGGTATATTTCCAGGTAGTCGTTACTGAAAAATGATGCAATCAGTGCCACAATAAGTAATGAACCACCGGTAATGAGGAGCCATTTTTGAGTGATTAATCTGGAGGGAAGAAGTGAACTTTCCTGCGGGGCCGGTTCTTCGATCTTTGAAAGCAGTTTCCGGTTAAACCAGATGGCAACTGCAAGCACTACTGCACCTGAAAACAATATCCATCCTCCGGTTTTTACCTGCCACTGTGAGGTGAAATAAGCCTTACGTGCGAGGAGATCCAGATTTCTTATGTCTTTTTTGAGATTTTCATTATCGGGATCATCTGCAAGGCGGTTGATAAGCTGTGTCAGAGCTTCACTCTCCAGCGGCTCGTTGCGTGACATCTGCATGTAATTTAAGAGCAGCAGCAATGCAGTGAATATGCAGAATATTGCTGAGATGATGATTATATCACGGGAAAGAGATATTTTTTTATTAATATTCATTAAAACAAGGTGTTCGTTATTATTCTTTCTCAATCAACTGTATCTTTTCCGCCTCAATGAACAGGTCGATATAATTTCTTTGTTGAGACACAAAATATTGTGTCTGTACGGCGGATTTTCACATTGTCATTTTTCCAGAGGGTTGCCACACACCATTTGGCGGACAGGCTCCTGGCTATTCAAATTATACTCCGGGGTAACCCTTTCACCTATTTCAGGACTCATTACTCTGATCCCATGATCCCTTTCTTTTCCCTATTCAACGCTGGCAGAGCCAGGTTTTACAACTTGCAACGATTTTGGTAATATATAAAAAATAGCTATTCTATTATCAACCAAGCCAGACCTGTCCGGCTTTTTCTGCCGGACAGCGTCGAAGAAGGCAATTACTCAATTACTCAATTACTCAATTACTCAATTACCCCCTTCGTCCCCTTCGTCCCCTTCTTCATCCCCCCACCCCCTCCTTTCCAACCGGGCAATAATCCATACATCGTCCGCAGGAGAAGCAGTTGGTTTTATTCGCTTCATAATCCGGTTTCTTTCTAAATATCATCTGGTTCATTAACATTACTCCCAGGACTAATCCTATAAAGCCGCCCATGATCCGGCTGCCTGTAAAAAAAGTTGACCTTATCATTTTTGCATCAGCCACCAGTTCATCCATGGATTGGCCTGATTGAAGGAATGCCTGTACATCAAGGTTATCGGGGTCTGATTTTACTTCAGGTTTTGAGATCATCAGTTCAGCAAGATAAACTTTTGGATTTGCCTTTGAGAGGTATATATGTGCTTTTGTTCCTATAAAACCTCCTGTAAAGATCCACACCGGTACCAGTAAAGCAGAGATTATTAATCGCCTCTTATTTGCGGGTGTTGACAGTGCCGGTCTTTCTTTTTCATCTGTGGGAATATCTATTGCCTCAAAAGGGCATGAGTGGGCACATAGTTTACATTGGATACATTCTGCAGGGGTGATGGAAAGGTGTTTCCATGAAAAACGTGACATCCAGCCGAGAAGTACTCCGTAAGGGCAGAATATTCTGCAGTAAGGTCTTGCAAAAAACATTCCTGCCATCAGGAAAATAATTCCAAGCATTATCATTAAAAAAGTGCCGTTCATGCGAAAAAATGAAACAAAAGGATCATAGCGGCATATGATAAAATCGGTACCCGTAGCAGCAAATAAAATGGCGAGTGAAAGATATATATAAGGAATGACCCCCAGGGTTTTGTTGATCCATCGTGGAGCGGATACAGGTTTCACGATCAGGAGATCCTGCAGTGCTCCCAGGGGACATGCGCCGGCGCAGAATACACGGCCGAAAAACAGGGCAAAGATCAGGGGCAGCAGGAAGAACAGGAGTACTGTAAGTGAGAAGGAATAGTTTTTGTCAAAGAATGCGAGAGTAACATTCTGAATGGCACCTATGGGACAAATGCAACCTTCACGGTAGAAACCAAAATAAAAAAGTGAGAAAACGGAAAGCCACAATATTCCTTTTCTTGAACGCCTTTTAAGAACCAACCAGGCAGCAAGGGACAGGACAAGCAGGAGAACAAACGCATCGGCATATTCCATTGCAGCAGCACGGGGCTCAGGGGTTGTGGGTGACGGTTGTTCATAGCCACTCTCAAATTCAGGTTTTGGGAATCGTTGCTGACTATATCCTGAAAAGGAAAGTAACAGAAAAAATATCAGAAGTAAAATGTTTGTCCACCTTCTCATCATACCGGTATTAAATTCCTGTGTTTGCCTGAAAGTCACCTTTAATTATATAAGGATTATTTGAAGGGACTCTGATTATTGCGTCCGAAGGACAAACCCTGGCAATAGCACATTCATTGCAATTGTCACACAGATCATGACGTATCTGTAAGTGTAATGAACCATTGCCGAACTGACTGCATCCTTTAACACATTTGGCACAGCCAATACACAGTTCTTCATCAATCACATATTCAAAATAGGGTTCTTCGATAAATTTTCTTGTTATTGCGGCTGTCGGGCACAACTGGTATTCAGCTCCTGTATCCAGTTGTCTTGCATTGGGTTTGAAATATCCGCCGCAGAGATCGCAATAGCCACAAAGGTCATAGGCATGCACACATTTAACTGCTGAAGGATTTTTCACACATTCTGTGGCACACCTTCCGCATTGTGTGCATTTGAACGGATCAATCTGCCATACCCATTTTTCAGATGTGGACCGTGTGTAGGCTAATGCTCCAAGGGAGCCTATACCTATGCCCAGTGTTATTCGCATTCCGCGATTGAAAAACTCGCGTCTGCTATGATATCTTTTATTTTCCATAGCCTTTATTTTCAGACTTTTCAGGAAGATCACAGGTTGAAAAACTTCCGCATTTTTCACAGGGGTTATCTTTCCCGCACTTACCGGGGTTATTAATTTTTCCTTTTGTTCCAAGATAAGCGACGCCGCCGGCAAACGCTCCCAGGAGGAGCATCCGCGCAGTATTCTTTATAAATATTTCCCTGTTCATTAATCCTGTTTATTATTTATATAATTCGTTATGTTTTTTACATATTGCTAATGAGCATTTTGTTTCTTGATTTACATCTCACCGCCCGGGCTGAAAGCCCGGATTAATTCAGCCCAACGGCAGCGCCTTGGGGTTAGAATCACGCAATCATCATTTCCCGTCGCAGGTCTGCCGTCGGCAGACCTGCGACGGGAAAACGGGAATAGTAATCCTGGTTAACCCAAGGCGCTGCCGTTGGGCTGAATTAAATAGCCCTTTTCAGGGCAAAAACAGCATTCCTCATAAAGGACTGTACACCCTGATCACATTAGTATTAAAATCCAGCGCATATATCATACCATTATTACCAACAGCGAGGTCGGGAGCATACACAGCATCTTTAAATTGTTCCGGCGGAGCAACGTAACACTGAAAGTCGCCGTATGGCTTATGAATCTTGATGCGTACAATTCCTTTCTCACTGGTGACGAATGAGCCATCCGGCAATATGGCGATATGAACAGGATTACAGCAACCGGAAAATCCTTCTTCCGTAAAAGACGGTTTTTCCCAGAATCTTAATAACTTACCTTCATTTGAATAAAGTTCAAGCGCATGCTTTCCGGGGTTAACAACCCATAATTCTCCATCAATACTTACTTTCAGGTCAAAACAGCCACCCGGTACGATAAAACCATGAACCTGCCCTGCTTCAGATTTCCCTTCAAACATGCCAAGGTATTCACCGGAGGTAGTATATCTGAGTATTCTGCGGTTAGCCGCGTCGGCAAGAAATAAATTATTTCCGTAAGCTGCAATGGCTGTAATGAGATTATTTTCATCTTTCATTTTCCATGAACTCACCTGCATTCCATTTCCGTTAAAGTGTGCAATATGGTTGGAAAAAACTATAAATACCCTGTCTGAATCAACAGTAAAGGCTCTGGGGGTTGTCGGGAATTCCTTATGAAAAATTTCAATACCATCAGGTGAAATCACCTGCAGAAAGTCGCTTCCAATTAAATAAATATTCCCTTTATCGAAGTCAATACCATGAAATGCAGCAGAGTCGAGTTTGATATTTAAAACCTCATCATATCCTATCAGGGACGCATCAGATACTTTCTTATATTCGTCAACCCTGTATTCCCATGGATTGCCTGTACGTCTGTCCGGACGTTTCATGACAAAATCCCATGAAATAATGAATATTACACTTATAATCAGGAGCAGAAGTATTATTTTTATCGCAGTATTATTCATTATTATAAAACAAGTGAATCCATCATTAAGTGTGTTCCGGAAAATTTTTACCCACGAACTAAATAAATTCTCACGAATATACTATAATGAGATTATAATTATTAACATTTATTTCAATAGCACGAATGCCTTAAAACGTAGTTTTCTTAATAAACTCATTCTTCAATGCACTTTAAAATTACTCAGAATTTGTTGAATGATCAATATAATAAAAAAGCACTTCCTGTTTTTAAGTGTTTTTTAACAATTGCTTAACTAAAGTTTCGCACATGCTCAGCATGTCATACAGTGAAAAGAATAATTTTCGCTGTATGACATGCTGAGCATGTGCGAAACTTTTATTGCTTAATAATCACAGAATGTTAAATTTGCCGGATAAAACCGAAAACTACTTACTAATTGAAACGTAAATTTCTAACCAACCTAATTCTTCTGCTTTTTCTTAACTTACTTGTAAAGCCCTTCTGGGTTTTCGGTATTGACAGGAAAGTACAGAATATTGTAGGCGCAGGGGAATATGGTTTTTATTTTTCGCTTTTCAGTTTTTCTATTTTATTAAATATTCTCCTGGACGCCGGCATATCGAATCTGAACAACAGGAGTGTTGCAAGAGATCCTGCCATTCAGCCTGCATACTTTACAAGAATTGTACCCCTTAAGTTTATTCTTGCTGTTGTTTATGCCTTGATTACCATAATAGCGGGAGTATTTATCGGATATTCAGCGGCTCAGTTTAAAATGCTTTTTGTTTTGGTTTTCAATCAGTTCCTATTGTCCTTTATTTTATATCTCCGTTCAAACATATCGGGTCTGCATTTATTCACTACCGACAGTTTGCTTTCTGTGCTCGACCGGTTACTCCTGATTATTATCTGTTCGGCACTTATTTGGGGGGAGCACATAAATAAGCCTTTTGAGATCATGTGGTTTGTTTATGCCCAGACACTTGCGTATTTAATAACAACCCTGGTTGCTTTTATTATTCTGGTCAGGTATTCCGGCATTCTCAGTTTCAGGTTCAACCTGAAGTTCAGTCTCAAATTGATCCGGCAGAGTTATCCTTTCGCCATTCTTATTTTATTAATGTCGTTTTACAGCAGAATTGATCTTGTCATGCTGGAAAGATTGCTGGATGACGGAAAAATTCAGGCAGGTATTTATGCACAGTCATTCAGGATACTTGATGCTGCAGCTATGTTTGCTTTTTTGTTTGCCGGACTGCTGCTTCCCATCTTTTCCAGGATGATAAAACTGAATGAACCGGTTAATGAAATGGTGAGGTTATCATTTACCATTCTGATAATTCCTGCTATATGCCTGACACTTCTGTCGATGCAATATTCAACCGAAATAATTGATCTGCTTTATAATGAGCATATTACTATTTCCGCAACGATTTTTCCTTTATTGATGTGTACTTTTATTTTTGTCTGTGTTACGTATATTTTCGGGACACTGTTAACTGCGGGTGGAAGTCTGAAGGAGATGAACATCCTTGCATTAATCACAGTTATCCTTAATATTATTCTGAACCTGATTCTGATACAAAAATTTAAAGCTTTAGGAGCTGCAATTGCCAGTATTATTTCCCAGGGTTTTTTCGCTGTTTCCCAGGTTTTGCTGACACAGAGAATCTTCGGGATGGAGATAAATTATTTTTTTATTACCAGATTAATCATCTTTGCTTTGTGCCTGCATCTGTCGCTGCGATTGATAAATTTTTCCGGAACCGGTTGGATACCAGGATTTTTTGCAGGTATTTTTATTGCAGTTATATTAGCCTGGATTTTAAGGATATTAACCCCGGGTGATATTAGGAAGATTTTAATATCGGAAGCAGAAATAATATTATAAAAATAGAAAATGCATAAAATGGATGGTAACTTTTCAAACCAGCAGCACCCAATAAAAATATATACTGATGGAGCAGCCCGCGGCAATCCGGGGCCGGGGGGACTGGGGGTAGTGATGCTTTATGGAAACCATAGAAAAGAGATCAGTGAAGGGTATGCTCATACTACCAATAACCGTATGGAATTACTGGCTGTGATACGGGGGCTGGAAGCAATAAAGTGGAATAATGCCAGTGTGGTGATCTTCACCGATTCAAAATATGTGGCAGATGCGGTGAATCTTAAATGGGTATTTGGTTGGGAAAAAAAAGAGTTTAAAAAGAAAAAAAATCCGGATCTGTGGCGCAGATTTCTGGAACTTTACAGGAAATATAACGTACAAATAGAGTGGATAAGAGGTCATTCCAATATTCCTGATAATGAAAGATGTGATGAACTGGCAGTAGAAGCTTCAAAAAGATCATCACTTCAGGAGGATTTAGGATATAATGAGAATAATTTTTTAATTTGTTGATCAGAAATGAGTGAATATTGAAATTTATTTTTTACATTGTCTTTCTTTTAATACAATATGGAAAAAGAAGAAATATTACTCGAATATAAGGGTCATCTGACTTTTAGCACTATCGGAAGACTTTTAACCATGCTAAAGCATATCATGGTTAAGTACAATATGAAGACAAGTATTTATAAGCGAATATTAAGCACCATGATTGAAGCGCTGGAAAATGTTTATAAAAACAGTGACCAGTATCATGATAATGCTTATATAAGAAAAAATTATGTTCCTTCATTTCAGTTGTGTAAAAATCAGTCCAGATACAGGATAACCGTCACTAATCCGGTTAAAGTTCAATTTGTTCCCGTTCTCAGGAAAAAACTGGAGACAATTAATAATAAAAATCCTGAAGATCTTAGGCTGTTATACAGAAAAACTATAACTGACGGGCATTTCACGGAAAAAGGAGGGGCAGGTCTTGGACTTATTGAAATGGCAAAGATATCAGGAAAACCTTTACAATATTCCTTCAATCCTATTGATGATAATTTCTCATTGTATACACTGATCGTTGAATTTGAATAACTATCCGCTTAATACCAAGTGACAGGTGACGAGTGACGAGTGACGAGTTTAATTCCAGATTCCAGACTTCAAATTACAAATTACTATTTGCAAAAGTTTGTGTAATCTGGAATCTTGAATCTTGAATCTTGAATCTGGAATTATATCATTCGTCACTAGTCCCTTTTTAAAAATAAGCTAATCCAATATTCGGATGTTAAAGAATTTTCTACTTGTAGCCATTAGAAATATTTCCAGGAACAAATCTTTTACTTTCATTAACCTGGCGGGGCTGAGTATTGGAATTGCCAGTGCGGTTTTCATTTTGTTATTCATCATCAGCGAGTTGAGCTATGACAGGATGTATGAGCATTCCGACAGGGTTTACCGTTTATACCAGGAGGGGAAAATGTCGAATTCTGAATTCAGGGTAGCATTGACAAGTCCCCCGGCAGGCCCTGCACTTGCTGAGGAAATACCCGAAATAACGGATTATGTCCGCATTGTAAGACGAGGGCAGATCCTTATCACAGTGGAAGATAAAAAATACCTTGAAGAGCAAATGGTTTTTGCAGATTCCGGATTGTTTAATCTTTTTAATATACCTGTACTTTTCGGCGATCCTGATGAAATGCTGAAAGAGCCCAATTCATTGGTAATTACGGAGTCCATTTCACGTAAATATTTTGGTGATGATAACCCTGTCGGCAGATTGGTAGAAACAGATACTGATACCTCACTTTTCAGAATCACAGGTGTAATTACCGATCTGCCTGATGAGACACATCTGGGATTCAATATCATAGTTTCCTTTTCAACAAATGCTGAAAGCAGGAGTAATTACTGGCTCAGCAGTTATCTGAACACTTATGTTTTACTTGATGATAAAAGATCGGCTGACCGGGTTCAGGAGCATATTCACCGGATTGTAAGGACTCGTCTGACACCCCAGATAAAACAGGTGTTAGGTATGGATATCGATGAATTTGAAGCATCAGGCAATAAATTTGCGATCTTTTTGCAACCCCTTCGCCACATTCATCTTGATCCGGCAATATCCGGCGGGTTTAAACCCTCCTCAGACAGGAAGTATTTAAAGATTTTCGGATTTATTGCCATCTTTATTATCCTCATAGGCAGTATTAATTTCATGAATTTATCCACTGCCAAAGCTTCAGGGAGGGCAAAGGAAGTGGGAATGAGAAAAATAACAGGTTCAGGCCGGGGAATGATCATTAAGCAGTTCTTATGGGAATCTGTTTTCCTTAGTATGCTTTCACTGGTTTTTGCGTTAATAATAGTTGAGATTATACTTCCTTTCTTTAATAGTATGATGGACCTGAATCTTAAGCTGCAGTATCTTTCCAAATGGTATACCCTTCCCGGCTTACTGCTTCTCAGTGTAATTGTAGGTCTGATCAGCGGAATTTACCCTGCCGTTTCTCTGTCCTCCTATTCTCCTGTTGATGCATTAAAAAGCAGGTATCAATCCATAACCGGCGGCACCCTGGTCAGGAATATCCTGGTAGTGGTTCAGTTTACGGTATCTATTGTGATCATTACAGGCACCATTGTGATCTATGCTCAGTTGAGATATATTAAAAACAGAGACCTTGGATTTTTAAAGGAAAACATCCAGGTTTTATATCGTCTCGATCCCATAAAAAACAGGATACCAGCATTTTTATCTGAAATTGAACAACATCCTGCCATTGTTAAGGCATCAAATTCCAGCATTTATCCGGGCAATTCAAATAACAGGAGTTCATACCAGGTTATTGAAGGAGATACACTTACCAGTTTCCTTTTTCACACATACTGGACAGATCAATATTTTCCGGAAACATATGATATTAAATTAAAAGCCGGCAGGTTTTTCAGTAACAGCATCACTGAAGATTCTTCGGCAGTGGTCATTAACGAAGCTGCTCTGAGAAAATTCAACTTAAAAGATACTTTTAACACCGTGCTGATACAGCCAAGGGATGATGGCGTTGGCAGGGAACTCAAAATTATAGGCGTGGTGGAGGATTTTCATACCGCCTCCCTGCACTCGGAAGTATCCCCCTTGCTCATTCAGCGGAAGAACGAATCGCAATATTCCGGTTTTATCTCCGTGAGGATTAAAGAAGGTGAAGATAATGTTCAAACCGCTTTAAGACATATTCAAAGAACATGGTCTCAGTTTACAAATGATGAACCTCTTCAGCATTTTTCCCTCGAAAGTAGATTAGATAATTATTACAGGGAGGAACAGCGTTCGGGAAAACTGTCGCTGATTTTTTCTTTTCTCGCCATTTTTCTTGCCTGTCTCGGGTTATATGGTTTAACGATGTACACCACTCAGCGGAGAATAAAAGAAATAAGCATAAGGAAGGTACATGGAGCATCTGTTTCAAGGATCATGTTGATGATAGTTGCGAATATCTCTGTTTTGCTTGTGATTTCAACTGTGATAGCCTGGCTGATTTCGTGGAAGACGTCTGTTACATGGCTTAACGATTTCACCTACCGGATAGAGCTCCATCCTCTGATATTTATTACCGGGGCGGCATTTGCTATTGTGATTGCATTAATTACGGTTGGGGCACAGGCCTATGTGGCCGCGCAAACGCATCCTGCGAGGTTTTTGCGCTATGAATAAGCGCTAGAGCATTTTTTCAGCTTTTATCAGATCCTCGGGAGTATCAATTCCTACATTCTCAAATTCAGTGATACTCACTTTTATTTTGTACCCATTCTGAAGCCAGCGTAACTGTTCGAGTGATTCTGCCATTTCCAGTGAAGAGGGGGAAAGACGGCAGAGTTTCTTCAGTATCTCCGATCGGTAGGCATAAATACCTATATGCCTGAAGACAGGGTGTGGCCCCGGCCATTTGTCCGGTTCAAGATTACGCAGGTAAGGAACAGGAGAACGTGAAAAATAAAGTGCATAATTAAACCGGTCAAAGACAACTTTCGGCTTATTAGGATCAGTTATCTCTTCCCTGTCTGTTATCTTTCTTGCCAGCGTGGCAATATCCGTCTTTCTGTCCTGAAAACTATCCATGAGACTGCGAATCTGTGAGGGAGAAATAAAAGGTTCATCACCCTGGATGTTTATAACACCATCGAAATTCATTCCCGTTTGACGGGATATAAGTTTTAAGGCCTCAGCACACCTGTCGGTTCCGCTGGGATGAGTATCAGAGGTCATAACCACTTTACCGCCGAATTTTTTAACGGCTTCGTATATACGCTGATCATCTGTTGCCACGTATAAATTATCAATTACATGTTCAGCTCTTTCATAAACCCACCGGATAACCGGTTTATTACCAAGAAGGGCCAGGGGTTTTCCCGGAAATCTCACTGAAGCAAAGCGTGCAGGAATGATACCCAAAAAATTCATTGATAAATAAAATTTGAATATAGTTAACGGTTACGTTAGCAAAAATAGATAGAAAATTGTAATTTTGTCATAAAATAACAGCTATTTTGTCAGTAATTTAAAATCATCTGCAAATGGATATTCAGCAGATAAAACAAAGGTTTGGAATAATAGGTAATTATGCAGGCTTGCATCATGCTATAAATATTGCCATGCAGGTGGCTCCTACCGATTTGTCAGTGCTTATAACAGGTGAAAGCGGTACGGGGAAGGAAGTTTTTCCACAGATCATTCATTCTCTCAGTGCACGTAAGCATGGTACTTATATAGCGGTTAACTGCGGAGCTATTCCCGATGGAACCATAGATTCAGAGCTGTTTGGACACGAGAAAGGGTCCTTTACCGGGGCTACGGAGTCAAGAAAAGGATATTTTGAAGTAGCTGACGGAGGAACCATATTCCTTGATGAGGTGGCAGAGTTGCCCCTGTCCACACAGGTAAGGTTGCTAAGAGTGCTTGAATCGGGCGAATATCTCCGGGTGGGTTCTTCCAAAGTGATGAAAACAAACGTAAGGGTTATTGCTGCTTCAAATATAGATATCACTGAGGCTATCAGAAATCACAAGTTCAGGGAAGATCTATATTATCGCCTGAATACTGTACCTATACATATTCCTCCTTTAAGAAAAAGGGAACATGATATATATTTATTATTCAGACGTTTTGCCCTTGATTTCGCTGAAAAATACAGGATGCCCGAAATCAGCCTTACTGAAGATGCAGTGCATGCTCTTGAAGCTTATGAGTGGCCCGGAAATGTCAGACAATTAAAAAATGTGACCGAACAGATATCTATCATTGAAAGAGAAAGGCTGATAAATGCCGAGCTCCTGCTAAGATATCTTCCTGATTATCAAAAATCAAAGTTGCCTGTACTGGCCGGTGGTGTAATTGACAGGGAAACATTTGCTTCAGAAAGAGAAATTCTATATAAGATATTGTTTGACATGAAGGCAGATATGAACGATCTGAAGCAGCTTGTTCATGGTATGCTGGAACACCGTGAGATGGGAGGGGATGCATTTCATAAGGAAAATGCACATATCATCAGAAAGTTATATGATAATGACACGGAGGAATACGAGGAATCAGTACCTGAAGAATCCTATGCCAAATCAAGGGTGGAAAATATACATATTCAGGATACCGAGGAAATTGTTGAGGAATCGTTGTCGCTAAATGAAAAGGAAAAGGAAATGATTATTAAGGCACTGGAAAAACATAATAATAAGAGGAAATATGCCGCCCAGGATCTGGGGATTTCAGAACGAACCTTGTATAGAAAAATTAAAGAGTATGATATTCAATAAGTTACATAATTTTTTCCTTGGAAATTCATTGATTTTTCTGGTTATTATTCTTCCGTTAATGCCCGCATGCAAGGTTACCTATTCTTTCAGCGGGGTAAACATTGCCCCGGAAATAAAAACCTGTTCCGTTCAGAATTTCCCCAACAGGGCACCACTGGTTCAGGCTCAGCTAAGTCAGAAGTTTGCCGATGCATTAAAAGATAAAATTCAGGGGCAGACGACCCTGCTCCTCGTCAATGGATTCGGTGATGTTGATTTTTCCGGTGAAATAAGAAACTACGAAACCCGTCCAACAGCAATTACCGGTGCTGAAACCGCAGCTATGAACCGGCTTACTATTACGGTACGGGTTAAATTTACCAATACACATGATCCTGATCAGGACTTTGACACTACTTTTTCAAGGTACGAGGACTATGAAAGCTCTAAAGACCTGTCGCAGGTAGAAGATGAACTGATGGGTTTAATACTTGAGGTTCTGATTGAAGATATTTTTAACCGTGCTTTTGTTAACTGGTAATAAATGAGCTCCATGCTTAAAGATGAATTCATACATCTCCTGCTGAATCCTGACCGGTTGAAAGAATCAGACTACAGGCTTTTTGATGATGTCATCAATAAATATCCGTTATTTTCTGTTATCAGGATGATGCAGATTATATCAGCGAGGAAGGAGGAGCCTGACATATTCAGGGCTGTTTTGAAAAAAAATTCTGCTTATCTGAATAATCAGAGTTCCATGTACAGGATACTGAATGAAATGTTATCCGTTAAAAAACCAGGCGATCTTTCCGGGGAAGATTTCTGCCTTGAATCTGATCTTAAACCGGGTGAAGAACATGACAGGTCTGGTTATATGTTTGTTCAGGATGATGAACTGTTGTCTTTTGATTATAAAGGGAAAGCATTGCAGGCTGATACTGACATCAAAAAGAAAAAAGAAGAGCTCATCAGCAGGTTTATTAACGGGGATCACAGGGTTATACGGGCCGACAAGCCTGTAGACCTCTCGGGTGATGCAGCTCAGGACAGTGTTTTACAACATGACAGTCTTATTACTGATACACTTGCAAAGATTTATGTGAAGCAGGGTCTTTATTCCAGGGCTATATATGCCTATGAGAAATTAATTTTGAAATATCCGATAAAAAGTACTTACTTTGCGTCTCAAATTGAAGAAATAAAAAGGTTAATTAATAAATAAATATAAAGTATCATGAGTGTTGTTTTTACAGTGTTAATTCTGATTACCTGCCTCCTGCTTATCCTTATTGTGCTGGTACAGAATTCAAAAGGAGGTGGGTTAGCGTCTAATTTTGCATCTTCCAACCAGTTTATGGGGGTAAGGAAGACAGCTGATTTCCTTGAGAAAGCAACGTGGACGCTTGCGGCATGCCTGCTTGTATTCAGCATTTTTTCAACTATTACACTTCCCAAAGCAAAAGTCGATGAGAGGGCAAGGATTGAGGGACAGTTTGATTCAAATTTATTGACCGATCCCGGAAGCAATGTTATTACACTCCCGGAGATGCCTGAAGAATAGAAGTATTTATACAAAATCGGAAAAAGAGTGTCAGGATGTCATAAGCCTGACACTCTTTTTTTTTTATAATTAAAAACGTAAATGCCTGTAAATCACAGATGTGCTATAATTCGTCATATTTTATTACATTATTTGCTTATAGTGAGATTGTACAAAATGTCGTAAAATATACCTGAAAATGATAGTAATTCTCTTTGGCATAAATTATGAGAGACTGAAACGTGCGAAAATAATGTTAAACCTATAAAACCAATTAACAATGGCAGATGTAAAGATCAAACCATTAGCTGACAGGGTACTTATTAAACCTATGGAAGCTGAACAGAAAACTGCAAGTGGGATTATTATTCCCGACACTGCAAAAGAAAAACCTCAGAAAGGAACCATAGTTGCCGTAGGTCCTGGTACCAGTGAAGAGAAGATGGAAGTTAAACCGGGAGATGTTGTTCTTTATGGCAAATATGCAGGAACAGAAATTACCATTGATGGAATTGACTACCTGATAATGAAGCAATCTGACATTCTTGCAGCAATTTGAATGTATAACAAATAATAAATTTATAAAAAATGGCAAAAGAAATAAAATTTGATATTGATGCACGCGACCAGCTAAAAAAAGGAGTTGACGCGTTGTCGAACGCCGTAAAGGTTACACTTGGTCCCCAGGGAAGAAATGTAGTTATTGACAAGAAATTTGGTTCTCCCTCCATTACAAAGGATGGTGTAACTGTAGCAAAAGAGATAGAACTAACCGACCACTTTGAAAATGTGGGTGCACAGATGGTTAAGGAAGTGGCTTCAAAAACCAATGATGATGCCGGTGATGGAACAACCACTGCTATTGTTCTTGCCCAGTCGATTATTCAGGTTGGTTTGAAGAATGTGACTGCCGGAGCAAACCCTATGGATTTAAAAAGGGGTATTGACAAGGCTGTTGCAAAAGTTGTTTCCAACATTAAGTCTCAGTCAAGGGAAATTGGTGATGACAATAAGAAGATTGAACAGGTGGCAACCGTTTCAGCCAATAATGATGCCGGCATTGGAGCGTTGATTGCTGAGGCTATGTCGAAAGTTAAGAAAGAAGGTGTTATTACCATTGAAGAAGCCAAAACTTCTGACACAACCATTGAACTGGTTGAAGGTATGCAGTTTGACCGTGGTTACATTTCTCCTTATTTTGTCACTGACACTGAAAAGATGGAGGCGGTGCTCGAAAATCCTTATATACTTATTCACGATAAGAAGATATCCACAATGAAGGATTTGCTTCCTATCCTGGAAACCACTGTTCAGTCGGGCAAGCCATTGTTGATCATTGCTGAAGATGTTGATGGTGAAGCGCTGGCTACTCTTGTTGTGAATAAACTCAGAGGTTCACTGCGTATTGCTGCGGTAAAAGCTCCGGGATTTGGTGACAGGAGAAAAGAAATGCTTGAGGATATAGCCATACTTACCGGTGGAACTGTTATTTCAGAAGAAAAAGGGTTGAAACTGGAAGGTGCTTCTTTGGATATGCTGGGAAGTGCTGAGAAAATTGCCATTGACAAGGAAAATACCACGATTGTAAATGGTGCAGGTGACAAGAAGCTTATTGAAGGAAGAGTGGGACAGATTAAGAAGCAGATTGACAATACCACTTCTGATTATGACCGTGAGAAATTACAGGAAAGACTGGCTAAGCTGGCTGGTGGAGTTGCAGTGATATATGTCGGAGCAGCCAGTGAAGTGGAAATGAAAGAAAAGAAATACAGATTTGAGGATGCTCTCAGCGCTACCCGGGCTGCTGTGGAAGAAGGAATTATTCCCGGTGGTGGTATTGCTTACATCCGTGCTATTAAAGACATTGAGTCATTAAAGGGTGATAATGATGACGAAACAACCGGTATTGCAATAGTGAAGAGGGCATTGGAAGAGCCTTTACGTCAGCTTGTTGAAAACGCCGGTATTGATGGTTCAGTGGTAGCACAGAAGGTAAAAGAAGGCAAGGGTGATTTTGGATTTAATGCAAGGACAGAGAAATATGAAAATCTCTTTGAATCAGGCGTTATTGATCCTGCTAAAGTTGCCCGTATTGCACTTGAAAATGCAGCTTCTGTTGCAGGAATGCTGTTAACCACCGAATGTGTGCTTGCTGAAAAACCCGAGAAGGAACCCCCGATGCCGGCAGGCGGACCCGGAGGCGGAATGGGTGGCATGATGTAAAATAAAGAAAGATCAGATAAAAAAACGTCCCGTAATTTGCGGGACGTTTTTTTTTAGAGGTGCCCTAAAGTTTTTTCTTCACTTCAGTTTCGGTGAATGCTTCGAGCACATCACCTGTTTTAATGTCATTGAAGTTGATGATATTCAGTCCGCATTCGAGTCCGCTTACCACTTCCTTAACATCGTCTTTAAAACGTTTAAGAGAACCCAGTTCTCCTGTATAAACGACAATGCCGTCGCGAATTACCCTTACTTTGCTGTTGCGTGATATTTTACCCTCTCTTACAATACAGCCGGCAACAGTTCCCACCTTAGTAATTTTGAAGGCTTCGAGAACTTCAAGGGTGGCAGTGATCTCTTCTTTTATTTCAGGGGAAAGCATCCCTTCCATGGCTGCTCTTATTTCTTCGATGGCATCATAGATAATTGAATACAACCGGATCTCGATTTGTTCTTTTTCGGCAATTCTTCTGGCGCTTAATGAAGGTCTGACCTGGAAGCCTACCACAATGGCATTTGAGGCGGCAGCAAGCAGGATGTCAGACTCGGAAATCTGTCCCACTGCTTTATGTATAATAGATACTTGTATTTCTTCGGTTGAAAGTTTAAGAAGTGAATCACTAAGGGCTTCCACAGATCCGTCAACATCCCCTTTCACAATTATGTTAAGTTCCCTGAAATTACCAATGGCGATTCTGCGGCCTATTTCTTCAAGTGTAATATGTTTTCTGGTTCTTAAAGCCTGCTCACGCTGCAGTTGTTCACGTTTAAGTGCAATTTCCTTTGCTTCCTTATCCGTTTCCATGATCTTAAACCTGTCACCTGCCTGCGGGGCACCATTGAGTCCCAGGATAAGGACAGGAGAGGAAGGACCTGCTTCTGTAACTTTACTTCCCCTTTCGTTGAACATCGCTTTCACATGTCCGTAATAAGACCCGGCCAGTATTACATCCCCAATTCTGAGTGTTCCGGCTTCTACCAGGATGGTAGTTATATACCCTCTTCCTTTATCCAGTGATGATTCAATAACAGTACCAACGGCTTTTTTGGAGGGGTTGGCTTTAAGCTCAAGAAGTTCGGCTTCGAGCAAAACTTTTTCGAGCAGAAGATCTATATTTAATCCTTTGATAGCGGAGATTTCCTGTGACTGATATTTGCCGCCCCAGTCTTCCACAAGGAGGTTCATATTTGCCAGTTCTTCCTTAATCTTTTCAGGATTAGCAGCAGGCTTGTCGATTTTATTTATGGCAAAAACCAGAGGCACATCGGCAGCCTGGGCATGATTAATAGCTTCAACCGTTTGAGGCATGATCCCGTCATCAGCTGCAATAACGATAATAGCCACATCAGTAATTTTTGCTCCCCTGGCACGCATGGCCGTAAATGCTTCATGGCCGGGAGTATCCAGGAAGGTGATTTTTCTCTGCTCATCCAATCGAACACTGTAAGCCCCGATATGCTGGGTTATACCTCCTGCTTCATCCCCGATCACGTTTGTTTTCCGTATATAATCAAGTAATTTGGTCTTACCATGATCAACATGTCCCATCACCGTTACAATGGGAGGACGAGGGGAAAGATTATCCACGTTATCCTCTTCTTCCTCTTCTTCCTCGGTAACATCCGCATTGATAAATTCTATCTTGTAATTAAACTCATCAGCTACAATAGCCAGTGTTTCTGCATCAAGCCGCTGGTTAATGGAAACCATAACCCCCAGATTCATACATGTTTGAATTACTTCATTCACAGGCACATTCATCATGTTTGCCAGCTCGCTGACCGACACGAATTCGGCAACTTTAAGGATATAGCTTTCTTCTTCCTGCCTTTCGAGGTCTGCCTGTAATTTTTGATGTACGGCATCCCTCTTCTCTCTCCTGTATTTGGATCCTTTTGATTTCCCTTTTGTGGTGAGCTTAGCCAGTGTATCTTTTATCTGCTTTTGTACATCTTCTTCATTGACTTCCGGTCTGTGTAGTTTCTTCTTTTTCTTCTTTCCTTCCTTCCGGGAAGAGATATCCTGTTCAAGACCTTTTGGTTTGGCTACTTCAACTCTTTCCTTTTCTTTTTTAATTCTTCTTCTCTTCTTCTTCTTCCTGTCACCATCCGGCATACCCTGACTTGATGCCACCGGTTTGTTCCTGAATTCTTTTTCAACCGGAAGGTCAATTCTGCCCACAACGGTAAGACCTTGCAATCTTTCAATCACTGTGGGGATCAGATTGACATCTGCAACATCCGCATCCTCAGTTTCCGGCTCTGTCTCATCGTATTCATCTTCAGCGATGATTTCCTCCGGCAGGGCTCCTTCATCAGGCGCTTCCTCTGTTTCAGTGGTTGGTTCCTGCTGCAGTGTGGCATCGGTTTTATCTTCCTTTTCATCAATTTCTTCTTCTGTCGGCTTTTTCTTCTTCTTAGTTTTTCCGCTTACCTTCTCCAGGTCAATCTTACCTACTACTTTGATTTCCGAAGATTCCTTTTCAGGAGGTTTCTCTGCCTTTTTGTCCTGAGCTTTGGCAGATTTTGGGTCAGCTTCAGCTTGTTCATCCTCCTCAGCTATGTCAGCTTTGGATATAATCTCCTTCTCTTCCTCAGATTCAGGAACAACTTTCTTTTTGTCTTTGAGGATTTCCGGATCCACTTTACCGACAATCTTAATAGATTGCTCCTTTACGGGTTCCTTTTCTTTTACAGGTTCCGGGCGTGCCTGAACAGTTGCAGAAGTATCCTTGATAAAAAGTTCAGTGTCTTCTTCGGTTTCGGGGGCGGGTTCAATATCTTCCAGAGAAACAGTTTCTTTTCTCTCCCTCAGATTTTTTAAACTAAAGCTTTCGGATTTACGCTTCTCGGTAAAATCAGAACTGTATTCCTGTTCCAGTAAATGATAAAGCCCGGGATCAATTTTTGTATTCGGGTTAGGATCAACTTTATGCCCTTTTTTATGTAAAAATTCAACAATAGTTGATATTCCCACATTATATTCACGTGCGATTTTACTTAGCCGTATTGTTTTATTTTCACCCATACCTGATTAAATCCTCCATACAATGTTAGTGAAGAGAGTTATTCTTATCTCTCTTTCATATTAATCAAATTCTGCTTTCAGTACTTTCATCACATCTTTGATGGTTTCTTCTTCCAGATCCGTGCGGTTAACCAATTCTTCAACCGACAATTCCAACACTGATTTGGCAGTGTCACACCCGATAGCTTTAAGTTCGTCAATTACCCAGCTTTCAATTTCATCGGCGAATTCTTCAATGTTAACATCTTCATCATCTTCAGTCCCGCTTTCCCTGTAAACATCCAGTTCGTAACCGGTAAGCTGACTTGCGAGCTTGATATTAAGCCCTCCTTTTCCAATCGCCAGCGATACTTCTTTCGGCTGAAGAAATACTTCAGCGCGCTTTTCTGCTTCAACTACTTTAATATTGCTGATTTTTGCAGGGCTCAGCGATCTCTGGATAAACAGTGAAACATTAGTGGTGAAGTTGATGACATCGATATTTTCATTCCGTAATTCTCTTACAATTCCATGAATGCGTGATCCTTTCATACCCACGCATGCACCAACGGGGTCGATCCTTTCATCATATGATTCAACGGCTACTTTCGCTCTTTCCCCGGGTACCCGCACTATTTTTTTAATGGTGATAAGTCCGTCAAAAATTTCAGGAACTTCCAGTTCAAAAAGCCTTTCGAGAAATACCGGACTTGTTCTGGACAGGATAATGAAGGGATTGTTATTTCTCATTTCCACCTTTATTACCACAGCCCGGATCGTGTCACCTTTCCTGAAATAATCGGTAGGGATCTGTTCATTTTTAGGCATTAAAAGTTCATTTCCCTCGTCATCCAGAATAAGGATCTCTCTTTTCCAAACCTGGTAAACTTCACCGGTTATGATATCACCGATCCTGTCCTTATACTTGTTATAAACATTGTTCTTTTCGAGATCAAGGATTCTGGATGTCAGGTTTTGACGCAGAGACAGAATAGTCCTCCTGCCAAAACTTTCCAGTTTCACCTCGTCAGTTACCTCTTCACCCACCTCATAATCTTCATCAATAAGTTTGGCTTCAGACAGTCGAATCTGGATGTTGGGATCTTCAAGCTCATCATCTTCAACCACTTCACGGTTTCTCCATATTTCAAAGTCTCCCTTGTCAATATTTATGATAATATCGAAGTTCTCATCTGTTCCATAATTTTTAATGAGCATTCCGCGGAATACGTCTTCAAGCACGCTCATCATTGTAACCCTGTCAATACTTTTCAGGTCCTTAAATTCTGAAAAGGTGTCGGTCAGATTAACATTTTCCATTTTATCATCCTGCTATTTAAAAGAAATTATAAGTTTTGTACTTTTTACTTCATGCACAAAGAACGAATTGATCACAATAACCTGTTCCGGCTTCTTCTTTCCTTCTTTCCGCACCTTTTTCTGCTCTTCAATTTCAATTCGTTCAGGGGATGCACCAACCAGTTTTCCCTTGATCTTTAATCCATCCTTTAACACTACTTCCACATCACGCCCTATATTTTTCAAATATTGCTGAAAAACTTTAAACGGCAGCCCAAGACCCGGGGAAGAAACTTCCAGTTCAAAGTCTTCCGCATCTTTATCAAGGAGGGAAGTAACATGGTTGTTTATGCCTGTGCATTCCTTCAGTGTAATACCCTCAGGTTTGTCAAGTGTAATATGTATCACATTACCGGGGTTTACCGTTATATCAACAGGGAAAATGTCTGTTCCCCGGATATAATCATCTATGATCTTTTCTATGGTTGCTTTATCTGTCATTTATAAACTGTAAAAAAACAGGGGACTCCTGTCCCCTGATCTGAAATCCCCATCTGTCAGGGCGCAAAAGTACAAAAATTCAATTAATTGACAAATAATTAGGCAGGAAATTGTTCTGATGGTCAGGAGAAATACTCTATATATTTCTGAAAATCAATGAATGGATATTTTTTACAGAGATTCTCTGCCATCAATTTATGATGGTCAAGGAATTTCTTCATGGCCGGTGTATTTTTATTAAACGGTCTGTGTTTCATTGCGTTATTCAGGGAATTCAATTCATTGTTAATAGTCATTGTTTTTTCATCAAAACAGGTGTCTGAAAATTTTTCCCAGATATATTGGACAGCCTGTGTTCCGGGGTGAAGCAGGTCATCGGCATAATACCGGTAATCCCTCAGATCATCCAGCATTAATTCATAGGCCGGGAAATATTCTGTGATATCCGGGTATTCTTTTACAAGCTTGTCAATCGCGAGTAAAAGTGTTGCTTTGCTTAACTGATTACCTGTTGCCCCGTCTTTCCAGTGCCGGACAGGACTAAGGGTGAAAATAAATTTCAATTCCGGATTTAGGGTTACGATTTTTTTCATCGTTTCCCGGGTTAACTCTATAATTTCATTTACGCTCAGCATACGTTGTTCAAATTCTGCAGATGGAATTTTGTGGCAGTTAGAGACAACTTTTTCCAGTTTTTTATGAATATAAACCCTTGATGTGCCAAAGCTTATCAGAAGAAATTTTGCTTTTCTGAGATATTGTGATCCCTCCAGGATGTTCCTGTTAATTTTTTCCAGGCAAGAATCCCTCTCCGGATGTGAGAATGAAGTGTGATGGTCAAAAGAGAACCACAGATCGTTAAAAAACGCAAGGTCTTCACCTGTAAATTCTTTTCCGGCAATCATTATTTCGAGGGAACGAGAAACCGATATGGGGTTATAGACTATACCGCAGGGATTTAAAAAAACAGGGAAACAGAGGTCTCTGAGTTTGCAACCAATATATTCTGTGAAGCATGATCCGATAAGCACCATGGGAGTTTGGTGGGATATCCTGTTTGTGGAGGGGTTAATATGTATTTCTGTTCTGAAGTTCATGATGGGGGTGATGAGATGTAATTTGATTTCGTAACCACGTAACCACTCAGCCATTCAGCCACTTAATCTCAGCCATTCCACAATATATTTAAAAACATCCTTTTGAATCAATTCATTATGCAGTTCGTGGTATTGATTTTCCCACAGTTTTAGGTGTGCTTTTTTGTTGGTATTCAGAAGGTATGTTTCACTGGCTTTTGGAGACGTGATGGTGTCTGCGCTTCCGTGCATGAGTAGCAGGGGGTAGTTTATCTTGAAAACATTTTTCAGGGCGGACAATCCTGCGTTATACAGTTCATGGAACATTTTCAGTGATATCCTGTCATGAACCAGCGGGTCTTTTTCATATTCCCTCACTACTACAGGGTCGTGTGTAAGCTGCACTGCTTTAATTTTGTTGGAGAGAGTGAGGCAGGGTACTATGTGTTTAAGAATTCCGGAGATGAGCATGGTGGGATAGCCGGGCTCCTTGTATAATTTCAGCCAGGGAGAGGTAATGATCAGGGCTGATACAGGTCGGTTAAACCGGATGATGTAATTCAGGGCGAGGTTTCCTCCCATAGAATGGCCGTAGAGGATTTTTTTCTGTCCGGGAAATAATTCATCACTTTTTTCATACAGGAAGTCCACATCATTAAGCAGACAGCCTAATGATCTTGTATGCCCCCTTCTTCCTTCAGAATGGCCGTGTCCACGCTGGTCGTATATCAGGAAAGAGTAACCGGCTTCAATGAATAATTCAGCCCAATGCTGATACCTGCCTGAATGTTCTCCAAGCCCGTGAATGAATAAAACAACACTCTCCGTGGGTGCATTATCGGGCATCCAGGAGCGTGCAAATATCTTTATCCCTTCAGGATTTAACCAATGGTATTCCCGGTAGTTCATGATAATTTAGAAATCTTAATAACCTCAGGCATTACTTGTTTTTAAATAGTTTTTTAAGTTTCTTATTTATAAATTTTATCTTTTTCTTTGTGTTACTTCGGGTGTACTTAGTGTTCCTTTGTGGTTAAATGCGATTGGGAGTTAACCACAAAGGTCCCAAAGGATTTCACAAAGGAACACGAAGTAAAAAAATTATAATGCCTAAAGGTAATACAAATGCGTGAAATAATTCAAATAAAGACACAAGATCGTGAGGGGTTGTATGATATAACCCGCCAGGTGGAGGTTATTGTGGGGAAGAGCGGAATAAGGAACGGAATAGTGAATGTATATGTTCAGGGGGCAACAGCGGGTATTATGATACAGGAAAACTGGGATGATTCGGTTCAGCGGGATGTAATCAGCCTTTTACGTAAACTGGTCCCTGCAGGTATGTGGGAGCATGATGCACAGGACAATAATGGAGATGCGCATTTAAAAGCGGGGATTGTGGGTCCTCAGGAAACGATACCGGTTATTGACGGGGAAATGGGATTGTCCACATGGCAGAATATTTTTCTTTGTGAGTTTGACGGGCCCAGGAGCAGCAGAAAAATTGTTATTACAGTGTTAGGGGAATAACAATCCAAGGTTTCTTTTAATCCTTTCAAATCCAGTCCTTTGCACAACGGTGTTTGCAAACAATTCATTAAAACGATTTTCATTCAGGGTTAACCAGTTTTCTTTTGACATAGTTAAAAGGTCCTTGTGTGGATTAAATTCCCTGACAGTATGTTGAGTCAGATGTTGATTCCATGGGCATACATTCTGGCATATGTCGCATCCATAGAAATAATTTGCAAGGCTTACCGGTGATGGATTATCGTTTTCTCTCTTTTTCTCGATGGTGTGGTATGATATACATTTACGGGCATCGAGTATTTTTTCAGCCACGAGAGCTCCGGAAGGGCATGCATCTATACATTTCCGGCAGTCGCCGCAGCGGTCGGTACCGGGTTTGTCAGGGGTCAGTTGGGCAGTAACTATCAGTTCCCCGATAAAAACAAAAGATCCGAAGCGGGGAGTAAGCAGGAGGGAGTTTTTTCCTATCCATCCCAACCCTGAACGTTGCGCCCAGGCTTTTTCAAATACCGGCGAGGAATCAACAAAAGCCCAGCCGGAGGTTCCGGGAATAAGATGACAGACAAATGAGAGGAGTTTCTCAAGTTTTGCCCTCACCACCCGGTGATAATCTTTTCCGTAGGCATATTTCGATATTTTTGGAGCGTCGGGGTCTTTTTGCTGCTTTTCTGCATAATAATTTAAGATTACGCTGATCACGGATTTTGCTCCTTCCACGAGTTTTGAGGGATCAGCCCGTTTTTCAAGGTTTGTCGACAGGTACTTCATGCCGGCGTTATATCCTTTTTCCAGCCATGAGGTAAGGAAAGCAGTATTTTCAGTAATATATTGAACGGCAGATATCCCGCAGTCGTCGAATCCGAGATTCAGGGCTTCTGCTTTAATAATTTTTGAATATTTTGATTGTTTGTTCATTTCTAAAGGAACCCTAATTCGAGCTTTGCTTCCTCGGAGAGCATGGATCTATCCCAGGGAGGGTCAAAAGTGAGGGTGATATTAACGCCCTTTACCCCTTTGATTTGGTTAATTCCCTTATCCACATCGGAAAGTATCAAATCTGCCGCAGGACAATTCGGGGCAGTGAGTGTCATGGTAATCTCTGCAATAAAATCATCATTCACTGTAATTTCATATATCAGGCCAAGATCATAGATATTAACCGGGATTTCGGGGTCGTATACTTCTTTCAGTGTCTTTACTATTTCAGTCTCAATGCGGAATATGTCTTCTTTATCGTTCATGTTCATCTTTTTTGAGTGGGAACAATTCAGGACAGATTATGTTTGGTCTGGTATGCCAGGGCGTACATCTTCATCTTCTTGATCATGGCCACCAGTCCATTGGAACGGGTAGGAGAGAGATTTTCCTTTAATCCTATTTTGTCAATAAAATAAAGATCTGCCTTTAATATATCGACAGCTTTCTGATTGGAAAACACTTTCAGGAGCAGCGCAACGATTCCTTTAACGATCAGGGCGTCGCTGTCAGCTTCAAAACTGATCCTGCCGTTGTTAAAATCGGTTTTTAACCATACTTTCGACTGGCAGCCCCGTATCAGATATTCATCTGTTTTATATTTTATGTCAAGGGGAAGGAGTTTATTACCCAGTTCTATAAGATAGTTGTATCTGTCCATCCAATCGGTAAGTTCTTCAAATTCCCTGATGATTTCGTCCTGGATTTTGTTGATCTTCATTTGAATAAATTTAGTATAATTTAAAACCCCACCGTTTTTAGAGGTGGTAATGTAAGTTTGGCTATGCTCTTAATTTTAAGTATATGTCTTTGATTTGCAGCCCTTTGTGTTCTTTGTGTTATCCTTTGTGTCCATTGTGGTTAAACATATTATGACTTATGAGACAGCCCCTGGAAACCGGGGCGTTCATTCAAGCCCTGAAGGGTGCCAGCTTTTAGCTTAACATCCCCTTTGCCTTTTTCACTGCTTCAATAAAAACGTCCACTTCTTCCATTGTATTATAGAATACCATTGAAGCGCGGATGGTTCCGTTAATTTTAAAATGGTCCATGACAGGTTGAGTGCAGTGGGTTCCTGTTCTCACGGCTACTCCCATTTTATCAATGAGCATACCCATATCAAACGGATGAATGTTATCGGGCAGAAAGGAGATGATACTTATTTTGTCTTTGGCATTTCCATATATTGTAATATTTCCTATTTCATTAATACGGCGTGTTGCGTAGTCAAGGAGGTTTTGTTCATGTTCAACAAGATTCTCCATTCCTGCGGCTGTCAGGTATTCCAGTCCTGCGGCCATTCCTATTGCTCCAATATAGTTGGTTGTACCGGCTTCAAATTTAAAAGGAAGGACATTATAGGTTGTTTTTTCGAATCTGACACAGTCAACCATATCTCCGCCACCCTGGTAAGGAGGGAGGTCGTCCAGCCATTTTTCCTTGCCATAGAGCACTCCGGTGCCGGTCGGCCCATAAATTTTGTGTCCTGAGAAAGTATAGAAATCACAGTCCAGATACCGAACGTCAATCTTTCCATGTTGTACAGCCTGTGCACCATCGAGCATCACCGGTACGCCATGTTTGTGAGCGATTTCAATAATTTCCCTGACAGGATTAACCGTCCCCAGTGAATTAGATGCATGAGCTACGGCTACAATACGGGTTTTTTCATTAAACAGCAGCTTATACTCGTTCAGAATGAGTTCGCCGTTTTCATCAAAGGGTATGATCCGCAGTCTGGCTTCCTTCCTCTCACAGAGCATCTGCCAGGGGACAATATTGGAGTGATGTTCCATTTCTGAGATAATGATCTCATCGTCCCTGCCGACATATTTTTCTCCGAAGGAGAAGGCAAGTGCGTTAATGGAGCCGGTTGTCCCGCTGGTAAAGATGATTTCATTCGTATTGTTTGCGTTGATAAAATCTTTTACCACTCTGCGGGCATGCTCATATTCCTCTGTCATCATCTCACTGAAGTGGTGTACTCCCCGGTGAATACTGCTGTTCTTTTTCTCGTATAGTTCTTTAACCTTGTCAATGACAATCTTAGGTTTCTGGGTGGTAGCTCCGTTATCGAAATAAATAAGCGGTTTACCATGAACCATGGCATGCAAAATGGGAAAATCTTCCCTGATCTTGTTTGGATCAAAGTTATTTTTATCAGTCATAGTGAAATCAACGGCATTTCATTTTACAATTGTTACATCTTGATAATTCGCCTCGCAGGCGTTTTTCCACCAGGTCAGTAATTCTCTCTTTAAGGGCGGGTATTTTAATAAGGGAAAGTACTTCAATGGCAAACGCTGACATCAGCAGGTGTCTGCTTTCATGTTCCGGGATTCCGCGGGAACGCAGGTAAAAAAGGGCATCATAGTTGAGTTGTCCGACAGTGGCTCCATGACTGCATTTCACGTCATCGGCATAGATCTCAAGCTGAGGTCTGGTATGCATCTTTGCGGTATTTGTGAGAAGGAGGTTGTTATTTTTCTGGTAGGCAGCTGTTTTCTGTGCATCCCTGGCTACGTTGATCCTTCCGGTAAAGGCACCCGTTGAATGATCATCGAGAATACCTTTATATAACTGGTTGCTGGTGCAGTCAGGCTGATTATGGTTAATGGTTACAAAATTATCAATATGTTGTGTCCTGTCTGCCAGGAAAAGTCCGGCAGACTGATTGTCAGAGTACATGCCATCCAGTTGTACATTCAGGTTATTCCGTACCAGTCCGCCGTGGAGGGTGATATAATTTGATGACATCCTGCTGTGTCCCATCTGCCTGATGTGGGTATTTGTAACCTGGACGGCATCGTTATGTTCATTCTGAACACGGGTGATATCAAATACTGAGTTGGATCCTGCAAAAATTTCAGTAACGGAGTTTGTAAGAAAATGATGTGGTGAAAGGGTATGATCACAGATAAGGATATTTGCCTGTGCATGTTCTTCCAGGATAAAAAGGTTGCGGTGGTTTATCATCCGGGGTTGTTCAGACAGTGACAGGTGAATGATCTGTAATGTTTTTTCGCAAATCCTGTCCTGAGGGACGTACAGGAATACACCGTCCTGAGATAGGGCAGTGTTCAGTGCTACGACAGAGTTATTTTCAAAACCGGCATATCGCGAGAAATGTTTCCTGAACAATTCAGGATATTCACGGCTGGCAGCACTGAGGCTACCGTATACAATGCCATTGGGAAGCCTGGTAAGCGCCTTGTATGGATTAAAAAAGAACCCGTTAAGTACAAGAATAACTTCCGTATCGAGTTCAGGAACATCACATTTGAAGATGTCATCCATCTCGAATTCAATACCTTCCGGATGAAACGAATAAGCGAATTCTTTATTAAAATGGTCTGTCAGCCAGGTGTATTTGTAATTTTCATCATTCCTTTTTGGAAGTTTAAGCCTGTTGAAAGAATCCATGGCTTCTATCCTTAGTTCATTGATAAAATCGGGCGATGAAGCAAATATCTCCTGTTTGTGTCCTTCAAAAAGATCGGTTAAGATGGATGTTGCATCAGCTATTTTTAAATCTATGTTCATAATATCCCGGTATTAATCATTTTACGCCCCTACTTCTTCTTTTATCCAGTCGTATCCTTTTTCTTCCAGTTGGAAAGCAAGAGATTTATCGCCCGATTTCACAATTCTCCCGTTATAAAGTACATGAACGAAATCGGGGATAATATAATCCAGGAGTCGCTGATAATGAGTGATAATAATAACTGCATTATCAGCTCTTTTCAGTTTATTAACACCTGTTGCAACAATTTTCAGGGCATCAATATCGAGTCCGGAGTCTGTTTCGTCCAGTATAGCGAGCCGGGGTTCGAGCATTGCCATCTGGAATATTTCATTCTTTTTCTTTTCACCACCGGAGAATCCTTCATTTACGGATCGGTTGGTAAGGTTTGATTCAATTCCCACCATTTCCTTTTTTTCCCGCAGCAGTTTAAGAAAATCGCCTGCTGAGAGGGTTTCCAGTCCTTTATATTTACGTTGTTCATTAAGGGCTGTACGCATGAAGTTGACCATGCTGACGCCGGGAATTTCAACGGGGTATTGGAATCCAAGAAACAGTCCCTCCCGTGCCCGGTCTTCGGCGGGCATGTCAAGGAGGTCCTTTCCCAGGTATTCAACCTTGCCTTCTGTAATATTAACAAAATCACGGCCGGCGAGAGCGGCTGCAAGTGTACTTTTGCCTGAACCGTTAGGCCCCATGATGGCATGTACCTCTCCGGGTTTAACCTCGAGGTTTATTCCTGAGAGGATCTCGTTATTTTCAATGGCAACTTTTAAATTTTTAATTTTTAACATTGTACTGAAATTTAATCTTTCTAACCTACACTGCCTTCAAGAGTTATTTCAAGCAGCTTTTGAGCTTCCACAGCGAATTCCATAGGCAGTTTATTGATCACTTCGCGGGTATAACCGTTAATGATAAGTCCAACAGCAGTCTCTGTATCCATACCTCTCTGCTGGCAGTAAAATATCTGGTCTTCTCCGATTTTTGAAGTAGTGGCTTCATGTTCAACCATAGCGGTGGGATTGTCCACCTCAATATATGGGAATGTGTGTGCTCCGCATTTATCCCCCAGGAGGAGGGAATCGCACTGACTGAAATTTCGTGCATTTTCGGCATTCTTCAGCACTTTAACCAGTCCTCTGTAGGAGTTATTGCTTTTTCCGGCACTTATACCCTTGGAGACAATACGGCTGCGGGTATTTTTTCCAATATGTATCATCTTTGTCCCGGTATCGGCCTGTTGATAATTATTGGTAACCGCAACAGAATAAAATTCACCGGAGGAATTATCCCCAAGGAGAATACAACTTGGATATTTCCAGGTGATGGCTGAACCGGTTTCGACCTGCGTCCATGAGATGCGGGAGTTTTTACCCTTGCACATTCCCCGCTTTGTGACAAAGTTAAAAATACCACCTTTCCCTGACTTATCGCCGGGATACCAGTTCTGGACCGTTGCGTATCGTACTTCTGCATTATCTAGCGCCATTATTTCCACGATGGCGGCATGAAGCTGATTTTCGTCACGCATAGGTGCTGTACAACCTTCCAGGTAGCTGACAAAACTGTTTTCTTCGGCAATAATCAGAGTGCGTTCGAACTGACCTGTATTGGCGGCATTAATGCGGAAATAGGTTGACAGCTCCATAGGGCATCTGACACCTCTGGGTATGTAACAGAAAGAACCATCACTGAAAACCGCTGAGTTTAAGGTTGCGAAATAGTTATCCGTGTAAGGGACCACTGATCCCATATATTTTTTCACCAGGTCAGGATGATTTTTTACGGCCTCGCTGAAGGAACAGAATATTATCCCAAGGTCGGCGAGTGTTTCCTGGAAAGTTGTTTTAACCGACACACTGTCGAGCACGGCATCCACAGCAACCCCCGAGAGCATCTTCTGTTCTTCCAGCGGGATACCCAGTTTTTCAAATGTTTTTAACAATTCGGGATCGACCTCGTTCAGGCTGTTATATTTTGCCTGCTGCCGGGGAGCTGCGTAATAAATAACTTCATTATAGTCAATCTCCGGTATTTTCAGGTGGGGCCAGGAAGGCATTTTCATCGTCAGCCAGTGCCTGTAAGCCTTAAGCCGGAATTCAAGCATCCAGCCGGGTTCCTCCTTCTTTGCGGATAGCAGACTTATTACATTTTCATTAAGACCTTTCGGAATGGTGTCATTCTCAATATCAGTGTAGAAACCATATTTATACTCATCCCGTGTAACGTCATCCAATATTTTCTTCTGATCATTCATCACAATATTATTTCCTCAATACGCACAGATTTTATTTAGATTAAATATAAATAGACTGCAAATATAATTAAAAATATCTATAATCTTTTCAGGAATGTCAAGTAATCTTCTTCCAGAGTAACAAAGGGTGACGAAGTAAGTTCTTCGAATTCCCTGATAAAATTGTTACAGGAAGCCACAAAGAGTTTATTTGGGATAATTATTCCATAACGGGTAACGAGGTAATATACGAATATGCCTGCATTGGGATAATAAATTTCTTCAGGGTAGTCTGTTTTATGTATCATTTCTGAGGGCAGGAGGATGTTTGTGCTATCGTTTTTTATGAATTGCCATTTGATGATATCTTTCAGGTGCTGGCGTCCATATCCGCCTTCCAGCCATACAGCATATCCTTCGCTCATAAGTTTTGTACCTGATGTTCCCAGGAGGTGGTGTGTTATCACGTGAGCTATTTCATGTGCTCCCATGGGAGGGTTGATCATTCCGTACTGGTCGGTATATGGGGAAAGGGTGCAATGGTAAGTATAATAAAAACTAAGGAAATTAGGGACGGCATGACCTCCTCCTTTGGTGCCGATTTTTTCATGTGCTTCATCTGCGTTGTACAGGTATATCAGCACATTATCAGTGAGATTCACTCCTATGCTGTCGCAAATCCTTCTGATATAAATGTTTTGCTGATACAGGATCCGGGTGATGACATTCTGGCCGGGGGATTCACTTTCGGAATAATTGTCCGGCCTGTAATGCAGGATAACCTGACCACTTTTTTCTGTCAGCCACAGGTCATCTTTACTTATATCCACAAATAAACCGGTGCAACCGGAGGTTAAGCAGAGCAAAATTGATGACAATATCACTATTCTTTTACTCATAGGGCAATATTTATTATGAGCCTGAAACGATGTATTCTGTCAAGTTTATAATGAATCAGTGAGCGTGATTTAAATGAAGGATGCTCACTCCCGTAGCCGATAAGATCCTGCTTCTGATATGCCAGAGATATCAGGTATTTGGGTGAGACCTGGTATCCGGTTTTGAGGCTGAAAAGGGTTTCGTAGATAAATGTATGGTAGGGAGAACGAAAATTTCCGGTATTTTCGGGATAGACTTTGTTTTTCACCCCATAGTTCAGCCATGGGGCATGGAAGAGAGTATTAACATCAGTTTCTGTTATCCACCGGGGAAATATTTTACAATAAGCTTTCAGTCCGGGTCCGGCATACAGGCTTATATCATTTGCCGTTTCAACAATGCCAGATTTATAGGATAGTTTTCTGAATTCATGTAGCAGTCCTGTTGAGATACCATATTCAATTCCGGCCTTTGCCCTGTGGAGGAGGGGCATCCACAGGTTGTAACCGAGAGAAGTTCTGGAGTACAGAGTGTTTTCCATATTCAGAATGTAGTTTTCACCACTGCCGTTATCGGATGATATTTGAGAAGGGAGTAATGAGGATAATGTCAGCACCTGCGAACGTTTACCTTTAGTTTTATATATGCCGGCCGTAATTCCTGGAGTTAGTGTGGTAAATACCGGGTATCCGGCTATCATGGGAAATTTGTTTCTTACCTGAGAGAATGAATGGTAGGAAAAAAATTCTGTTCCTGTCACTACACCATATATGGTATTATTTCCGGGATAGTAAGAATGTGCCTGAACTATCCGGGGAAGTAACAGCATCATGATAAGGGCCGGAATGATCAGACGGAATAATGCAGCTTGGTTCACGTGAATTTTAAAAGGGTGAAGATAGGGGAAAAAATGGAATTAAACGAGTAATCGAGTAATTGAGTAAGTGGTTACGTGGATGAGTGGATGAGTGGATGAGTGGATGAATGTCTCGTCCTGAAATAGGGTTACAAAAAAAGTAAACTTAAAGACGTATTATGAAGACAAAAGTAAAACGTTTCATGGACGAATTCAGGGACGCATAAAGTTAAGTCGCGGGACCAAAGGAACGAGGGATACCTTGATCCCTCGATCCCGTAATATCGTGATCCCGTGATATCGTGATCCCGTGATCCCGTGATATCGTGATCCCTCGATCCCGTAATATCGTGATCCCGTGATATCGTGATCCCTCGATCCCTTCCTACGAGTTATTTTTTCCCCTTCAAAGTTTCAGTAATCTTACCTTCTATTTCTTCTGACAGTTCCGGATTATCAAGCAGCAATTGTTTTACTCCGTCGCGGCCCTGGCCTAACTTAGTATCTCCGTAACTGAACCATGATCCGCTTTTTTTAATGATATTATTATCCACAGCAAGGTCGATGATTTCACCTGTACGGGATATTCCTTCGCCGTACATGATATCGAACTCAGCTTTTTTAAACGGTGGGGCCAGTTTATTTTTCACTATTTTGACCCTCGTGCGGCTTCCGAAGACTTCTTCACCTTCCTTGATCTGTGAAATTTTCCGGATATCTATACGAACGGAAGCATAAAATTTCAGTGCATTTCCTCCTGTTGTTGTTTCCGGATTACCGAACATAACCCCGATTTTTTCTCTTAGCTGGTTGATGAAAACACAGCAGGTATTGGTACGGTTGATGTTGGCAGTAAGTTTTCTCAGGGCCTGGGACATAAGTCTTGCCTGTAATCCCATTCTGGAATCGCCCATTTCACCTTCAATTTCGGCTTTGGGAGTTAGTGCTGCCACTGAATCGATAACGATAATATCAATAGCTCCTGAGCGTATCAGGTGATCGGTGATTTCCAGGGCCTGCTCTCCGTTGTCGGGTTGCGAAATAAGCAGGTTTTCGATATCCACGCCCAGTTTGGATGCATAAAAGCGGTCAAAAGCATGCTCTGCATCGATAAAAGCGGCAATGCCTCCTGTTTTTTGGGCTTCCGCAATCGCATGTATAGCCAGGGTGGTTTTACCGGACGACTCCGGACCATAGATTTCAATTACCCTTCCCCTTGGATATCCGCCTATTCCCAGCGCAATATCTATTCCAACAGAGCCTGAAGGTATAACAGGAACATCTATGATAGCGTTATCACCCATTTTCATTATGGCTCCCTTACCGAACCCTTTTTCGATTTTTTCCAGTGTCAGCTGTAATGCTTTAAGTTTTTCTGAATTTACATTCACCGTTTCATTTTTTTCCTTGCTCATAATAATGTTTTAGTGCTTAATGTTAAATATTTTCAAAAATCTGCTTGCTATGGTCGTCAGTTTTTACTTTTTCAATAATTTTTTCAATTTTTCCCTCTTCTGAGATGACAAATGTCATTCTGAGGATGCCTTCGTAAGACTTTCCGTACATTTTTTTCTCTCCCCATGCGCCATAGTCTTTAATGATCTTTTTCTGGGGGTCGGCTATCAGTGAAAAAGGGAGGTTGTATTTTCCGGCAAATTTCTGATGTGATTTTTCATCATCTGCGCTTACGCCGATGATCTCGTATCCCGAATCCAGAAACCGGCTGTAATTATCACGCAGATTGCACGCTTCGGCAGTACAGCCGGGAGTGTCATCCTTAGGGTAGAAATATAAAACAACTGTTTTCCCTTTAAAACCATCGAGGGAAATTTCTTTACCGTTCTGATCTATTCCCCTGAATGCAGGGGCAATATCTCCAATTTTTAGCTTGTTCATGAGGTAATATGATTAAGTGTAAAATTAATAATTCAACATTAATTAAACAGTTTTTCGGGGGGAAAGTTTATTAACAAGGTGATCAAGGGGACGAAGGGGACGAAGGGGACGGGAAAGGTACGAAGGGGAAGAAGCTTTATTATTAATTTACTAATGTTTATAGAAATTTTTAACTATAGATTATTCTATTGTATACGTGCGAAACTTTAATTAATAATAACAGTAGGTAACATTAAAGAGGTAAAGAAACATATTAAACTTATATTATCTGGAATTATATTATCAGGAATAATATCTGAAGCAAATTGTGAAAATTCCGGAATAAAAAAAGTTATTAACAAAAGTCTTTTCAGAGGGATATTATTTATTTTCTAATTTTAAGCCTTGAACAAATTTTATTCATTGTATTATGCGAGTAAATAAGTTTTGCCATTTACCAGGCTTGGTTATGGCCTTTTGCATTTGTTGTATTCCATTCCTTAATGCGCAAACCGGTGAATTTGCCACCCCGGTATTAAAGGCTGATGCTACGGCTGATTTTACTAAAGGAGCTTATGCAGAAGCTTTGCAAAAGTATGAAATTTTGCTGGGCAGGTATCCCAGGGATGGTGTCTTTAATTATTACGGCGGCCGTTGTTTATATCATTTAGGTGAGAAGCCGGAAAGGGCTGCTGAGATGCTGGAATTTGCCGGTTCCAGGCCTGATGTGCCTGCAGATGTGTGGTATTATCTGGGCAGGGTTTATATGAAGTTGTACCTGTTCAATGAAGCGGGTTTAAGTTTTGATAAATTTCAGAAGACAGCTACCAAACAGGAACTTCGGGCATCGGATTCCGGTCGTTGGCTGCAATATGCTGAGAATGCAGTTGAACATACCCGCAGTTATAATATGTATGAAGTACTGGCAGGCTCATCGTTTTCATTCAGTGATACCGGTTACATCCGCCAGATATATTCCACAGGAGGGATGTTGGTTCAAAAACCTGATGAGCTGATGACTTCCGGTGAAGAGGAGGGTAGTTTAACCATGTATATGTTTCTTCCCAGGGTTCTGAATAATGGAGATTACATACATTTTGCAGGTTATAGCAAAGGGAAGAAGGGAGGGTCAGAGCTTTTCCGTGTTAAGTACCTGAACGGAAAACGATGGGGGAATATGGAGCCCCTGAATTCTCTCAACACTCCGTATGATGAACTTTTCCCATATTTTGATCCCGTCGGGAACGATCTTTATTTTGCTTCAGAGGGCTATAACAGCATGGGTGGTCTGGATGTTTTTAAGTCGCATTATGATGCCGAAAGAAATTCATGGAGCGAACCGGTGAACCTGGGGTTTCCCCTGAATTCTCCGTTTGACGATCTGCTGGTGCTGCCGGGATCCGACCTTGGCTCTTTACTTCTGGTAACGGGCAGAATGGGAGATGATAAAGTATTCACGGTTCACAGATTACATATGCAGGAACCTAAGAAAAACCTTACTTCTGCCGATAGCAAAGAACTTAAAAGAATTGCAGATTTTGGTGAAATAACATTCCCGTCGGTTGCGGATATAAGCATTATTTCACCGGTTGAAAAAAATCAAGTAACGGACAGTGAGGTACCTCATACTCCTGTGATTCAGCACGTTGAAAAGACGGAACTTCCTGTTTCCTACAATAAGAACCTGAAAGAAGCGCTTTCTCTGCAGTTTAAATCAGATTCCCTGGCGAATCTGGCAAGAGAAGGGCGGCTGAAAGCGAAGGAAATTGCCGATCCTGCCGCAAGATGGAATCTACAGAAAAATATTATTGAGTGGGAAAAGGATTCCAGGGATTATCAGATGAAAGCGGATGAATTATACAGGTTGGTAAAAGAGATGGAATCAGGAAGAACAACTGCCAAATCTTTAACTGATATTAAAACGGTTGTTGAGGATACTGTTAACATAAGTACGGCTGAGGAAACAGATGCTGAGAGGAAAGTTCCCGTTTTTCCTGTACCGCCGGATGAAGCCAGTCAACATGGTTCTCAATTGCCGCCGGATATGACAAAGCAATCGACATTGACTGACTCGCCTGATGCAATGAAGCAGCCTGTTTACACGGACTCACGGGAAGTAATCCCGCAATCTGTTTCTCCTGATCCACCGGAAGTACCGAAGCATTCTGTCTTTTCTGACTCCTCTGAAACAACAAAGCAATTTGTTTCCCCTGACATTCCGGATGTTACACAGCAACCCGTTTCCCCTGACACCCCTGAGGCAGCGAAACAGTTTGCTGTAAAAACAGTTCAGAGTGAGCCCGGCGAAGAGTTAAAACCGACTGCAGAGAAAGAATCATCATTGAGCCGGTTTGCCATACTTGACAAATCACCCTATTCTGCCTCCAATCCTTTCCCCGTGGATGTTTCCCTGCCTGCCGGCTCTTTTTATATGATACAGCTGGGTGTTTTCAGTAAGAAAGTAAGTTTCGATGCCTTTGGCGGGCTATCGCCGGTAACGGGTGAAACCATTCCCGGGAGGAATATGACCCGGTATTATGCAGGAAAATTTGATCGGTACGATGAGGCCGTAAAGGTGCTGGATATGATAAAAAAGCGTGGTTATAACGACGCGTTTGTTGTGGCCTGGTATAACGGGCAGAAGATGCCGCCGGCGAAAGTGAAGGAGATGGAGAGGAGGAGATGATTTATTGATTTGTTGATTTATTGATTTGTTGATTAGTTGATTTATTGATTTGATAATTTGATGATTTATTGAGATGTCACCAGACACTCGATCCCCTGATCCCCTGATCCCGTGATCCCGTGATCCCCTTCGTCCCCTTCGTCCCCTTCGTCCCTCTAAATAATCCCCCCCTTCCTTGTCATTACAAAATTAATTTCCTAAATTTGAAAAATACAATCATTATAAAATATGACAGACAATTCACATGACAAGCCTCTGTTAAAAAGCAGTCATGAAAACAAGAGTGAGAATTCTCATGTTCTGTTGTTATTTAATGATGATATTAACACCTTTGAATATGTTATTGAGAGCCTTGTGGAGGTTTGTGATCACACAGGGATACAGGCTGAGCAGTGTGCGATAATTGCTCATTACAAAGGAAAGAGTGAAGTCAGGACAGGTGAGCTCAATGTATTGGAGCGTATGCGTTCCGGGCTCAGTCAAAGAGGATTGATATCAATAATTGAATAACAATAACTATGGCTGGTGTAATTATTCTGATCGTTTTAGGAATTTTTTTATTTCTTGTAGAGTTTTTGTTAATTCCGGGAGTAACCGTTGCGGGTATAGGCGGGGTATTGCTTATCGGCTGGGGTATTTACCTTGCCTTCGCCAATTTTGGTGTAAGTATGGGGTTGATTACTCTTGGTGTCACAATATTATTATCTGTCGTTGTGTTGGCTTTTGCCCTTCGTTCACGGACATGGAAGAGGGTTATGCTTGATACCAAAATTGACAGCACAAGTCATGAGTCGCCAGCCGAAGGTTCAGTAAAAGTTGGAGACAAGGGGGAAGCTCTGACACGTCTTGCTCCTGTTGGAAAAGTTAAAGTTAACGATATTGTCATGGAAGGAAAATCTATTGCCGGGTATATTGATCCACATACTGCTATTGAGGTGGTAAAATATACCGGTTCTCAGCTTATTGTCAAACCCATTAAATAAAACTATTATGGAACCTAATTTATCATGGATTATTATTGTAGTTGTCAGTATTATTGGTCTTTGGATCATTTTTTACTTTATACCAATCGGTCTGTGGTTCCAGGCACTTGTTTCGGGAGTAAGGATCAGTCTGCTTCAGCTCATATTCATGAGGTGGAGGAAAGTTCCTCCCGGAGTTATTGTCAGGGCGATGATTGAAGGAATAAAAGCAGGTATAGACCTTTTTCGTAATGATCTTGAAGCTCATTTTCTTGCCGGGGGTCATATTGAAAGGGTAGTTCACGCGCTTGTATCGGCGAATAAGGCGAATATAGATCTCACTTTCAAAATGGCTACGGCTATTGATTTGGCCGGGAGGGATGTATTCGAAGCTGTTCAGATGTCGGTAAATCCCAAAGTAATAAATACACCGCCGGTTACGGCTGTTGCGAAAGATGGTATACAGCTTATAGCCAAAGCGAGGGTTACGGTAAGGGCCAACATCAAGCAGCTTGTAGGAGGTGCCGGTGAAGACACCGTTCTTGCAAGGGTAGGGGAAGGGATAGTTTCTTCTATCGGTTCAGCCGATAGTCACAAAAAGGTACTCGAGAATCCCGATTTCATTTCCCGCGTGGTACTGGAAAAAGGTCTTGATGCAGGTACTGCATTTGAAATATTATCCATTGATATTGCTGATATTGACATTGGAAAGAACATTGGTGCCGTACTTCAGATGGATCAGGCAAATGCCGATAAGAACATAGCACAGGCCAAGGCAGAAGAAAGGAGGGCCATGGCTGTTGCACTGGAACAGGAAATGAAAGCCAAGGCACAGGAAGCAAGGGCAAAGGTAATTGAGGCGGAAGTTCAGATACCTATGGCTATGGCGGAGGCTTTCAGAAGTGGGAATCTGGGGATCATGGATTATTACCGGATGAAGAATATCGAAGCCGATACGCAGATGAGAGATAGTATAGGTAAGCCGGGAGGGAAGACGAAGGAAGGGAAGTAGGGGAGTGGTTAAGTGGTTAAGTGGTTGAGTGGTTGTGTAGGGACGCACGGTTGTGCGTCCATGTCTGCATGTGCCTTCAGTACCTTGATAAAATCTCATCAACACACGAATGATATGTATAAAGGCGGTTATGTGGTGACCCGAATAATTCCTTTGTGTCCCTTCGTGTGTCCTTCGTGTCCTTTGTGGTTAACAGAAATGATTATTACTGGTTTCCTTACCCTGATAATATGTTTATCAAAATCCTTAATACAAATTTTAAATGTAAATTCATTAACATGAAAACTAACTATTTTAAATTATCACAAGTACTGATTATCTCCCTAATTCTTGCAGGGTTTACTTATTCCTGTGCTCCTAAGAAAGCTGAAAAATTCATCGGATTGCAGTTATATTCCGTTCGTGAGAACATGAAAGAGGATGTTGCCGGAACCATTGCTGCAGTGGGGGAAATGGGGTACAAATTTGTTGAAACGGCGGGATACAGGGACGGACAGTTTTACGGTATGGATCCTGTTGAATTCACTGCGTTGGTGGAATCACACGGGATGCAGTATTTAAGTTCCCATACGGGAAGAGGTTTGCCGACGGCAGAAGAGTGGGATGCAGCTATGGAGTGGTGGGATCAGTGTATTGCCGCCCATAAGGCTGCCGGCGCTTCATACATTGTAGTGCCAGGATTGGGGAAAAACAGCTTTGAGAGTCTTGAAGCATTAAAAGCCACGTGTGACTACCTGAATTTGATCGGGGAGAAATGTAACGCCGAAGGGATAAGGTTTGGATATCACAATCACGCCAGGGAGTTTGCCGATCTGGAGGGTGAGATAATGTATGATTTTATGGTGCAGAATACTGATCCGGAAAAGGTAATGTTCCAGATGGATATTTACTGGGTCGTTGAAGGCGGGAAGGATCCGCTGGATTATTTTGAGAAATATCCGGGAAGGTTTGAGTTATGGCATGTAAAAGATGAAGCTGAAGTAGGGGCGAGCGGGAAAATAGATTTCGAACCCATATTTGCAAAAGCGGAATTATCGGGAATGAAATACTACATTGTGGAAGTGGAGAAATATAATTTCACTCCGCTGGAGAGCGTGCAGAAGAGTCTGGAGTTTTTGATGGGGGCGGAGTATGTGAAGTAGGTCATCTTATTTGTAATTTCTCTAAATTTTATTTAATTATTAACTATAGTTAGACAAGGATATAACCATTTTCAATATGTTATTCTGAAAATGGAATATATAAAACTCGCATATTCTATTTTACAATCCCGAATATTCTACTTACTATAATAATTAAGTAATCATGAATATTCGAGCTATATCAGATTTCTAAAGAGTAATAAACTAAACAATTTAATAGAATTCTAAATATTGAACCTGGCAGCTTTTCGATGACTTCCATGAGAAAACTCCCGACCTTTTTATTGATTATACATTTGAAACCATGGGAGATTTTCAACTGATTGGTCTTGATATGTGTAAACATGCAGAAGGCAATTGGCTTTCAAACTTCCTTGAAACTGCTCCTTTTGGATCTTTCAGAGTAAGACAGATGGCATGGTGGCGTACACCTTAATTATCGCTCAGTTTCTTGATCCAGAAAACGTATATAAAGTTTTTAAAGCACCGGAACGGTAAAAACTGGTGAGGTTAACTCTAGCTGTGAATTAATAGAAAAAGGATTTCCCGTTGAGTTTGAATCATTATATGAAGGAGCTATATCTGAAATTTCTATTGCAGTTTTATAATGTAAATCCCTTTTGGAATAATACATTTAAAAATTTAAATTGAAACCTGACTCTATTGGATTTTCATTCAGTGGTTGATCGAAATAGGTTTTGGTAGTTTTAATTAGCCTGGGTACATGATAATAATGTCAGGGATATACCGGTAAATGAAAGGGTTATAAAAACGAAAACCCTGAAGTATGCCGGAGCAGGGACAACAGGGAATAACAATACAAATATAGTTATTTTTTTATAATATCATATTAAAATGAATCTTATTTTTACAATAAAATATGTTTTGAAAAATAAAATAAATGAAATATGATGATTTTGAACGGGTTCTTTCTCCCGCAAGATTAAGCAGGTATTTAACTGCATGTAAGGGTGATAAAGAATTACAATTTAATAATACAATTCATTGAATGGATGGGATTGGATAAAACCAAATTCTTGAATGATATGGATAATACTTCGCAAATTATCACAGAAATAAATGGCTTAAAATAAGAGTCGCAGTTTTTTCACCCGCTTTTTATTTTGTTTTTTATGATGAAAGAAATTTTTTCTATCTTTGGCGACCTTATTGAAAGAATGAGTTACGGGGTGTAGCCCCGGCCAATAGTCGGGATCAGGTTAGCGCATCCCGACAATGGATGTCGGGAGGGACCATGGTTCTTAACAGGTATATAAAATATTTTCGGGGTAAACTCCGTCCGGTTAGCGCATCCCGACAATGGATGTCGGGAGGGACGCAGGTTCTTAACAGGTATTTAAAAATTTTTCGGGGTAAACTCCGTCCAGTTAGCGCATCCCGACAATGGATGTCGGGAG
>Ga0068711_1000180_pt1:0-5000 | contig 71988 bp, 55 predicted proteins | sample MTBAKMMethaMetaG_FD_62224 | JGI IMG/M metagenome (GOLD analysis project Ga0068711, IMG submission 62224) | Enrichment culture microbial communities from Arthur Kill intertidal strait, New Jersey, USA, that are MTBE-degrading - MTBE-AKM (Arthur... | ecosystem: Environmental > Aquatic >...
AATTGAGGGAAAATGGATGTCCCGTTTTTCCATTTATGTACGTCAAGGACGTGTAATTCAGTTCGGGACAGCCATCGAGCTGGGGAGAATATGGGTGTCCTCTTTCGCAATTTGGGACAGCCATAAATTGAGGGAAAATGGATGTCCCGTTTTTCCATTCCCGCCCGTAACCCGGCCGCACCAGCGGCCGCGGCGTGTAGCCCGGGCCGACAGGCCCGGGTGAGCTGGCGATTAGAATGTGATTGAGCCGCGTAGCAGCGATAAAAATGGCGCACAGGCGGTGAAATGGGGAATAAATGGCAGTCCCCATTTGATTTTTGGACAGCCATTGTTCGGAGCAAATGATGGGTGTCCAATTCTCATTATTGTTCGGAGCAAATGATGGGTGTCCAATTCTCATTTTAGGGACAGCCATGGATTGGAGTGAGAAAATGGATGTCCTCATTTGTCAGTTTGGGACAGCCATGGATTTGGTGGGAAAAAATGGATGTCCTCATTTGTCAATTCTCAGTTTTGGACAGCCATTGATTTGGGGAGAATGTGGGTGTCCTCTTCCGCACAATTCGGGACAGCCATCGCAATTCGGGACAGCCATCAATCTGGGGAGAATATGGGTGTCCTCTTTCTCCCGCCTATCACTCCCGCCCGTAACCCGGCCGCACCAGCGGCCGCGGCGTGTAGCCCGGGCCGACAGGCCCGGGTGCATAACGGATTGGGGATGTGTCCGAGCCGCACAGCGGCGACAGAAACGGGGAGGGGCACAAGTTGTGACTTGGATATTCAATGGCTGTCCACAATTTTCAAATCAGGACAGCCATCGATTGGAGTTGATGATGAGTGTCCCGATCGCCCGGTGCCATAACGCTCCCCGATCGCCGAAAGGCCTTCGATGGGTTTACCCATCGACCTGAGACGGGAGGAAATTCTTCGGCGTGGCATCCGCCGGGGACGATGAAATGGTTTCCCAGCCTCACTCCGGAGCCGCCGCGGGATTCAGGCGCTGTCGCAGCCAGTCCGCCGCCCGGGGCGCGAACTCCGGCGGGAGTTGGTGGCCGCAGTCGAACCAGACCAGCTCTTTGTTGGATCCCGGGAGCAGCTGGAACAGCTGGCTCGCCTGTTTTTCGGTGTAGATGGGATCAACGCGTCCCATGAGCAGCAGGAACGGGCGGGCGCCCACCGCCGGCGCGAACACCTGCGGCGCCACCACCATCATCGAGTCCAGCGCCGCGGGCGGGATGGCGGTAACCCGCAGCATCGTCGCGGTCAGGGGCGGTCCCACGCACGACACGGCCGCCCGAACCCGGGTGTCCACCCCGGTGACGATGTAACTCATCATCCCGCCCATGCTGTAGCCGAGCACGCCGATCCGGGTCGCGTCGATGTCGGGGCGGGTGACCAAGTAGTCCAACAGGCGCCTGACGTCCAGCACCGTCCGGCGGATCATTTCCCGGCTGCTCACCGGCCAGCCGTGCCGGAACATGAGGGCCACCGGCGGCTCGAAGCCGTTACCGGCCATCCGCTCGCCGTGGTACACGGCGTCCGTCGCCGCCACGGCGAAACCCGCCGCCACCAGCAGCCGGGTCAGCTCCTGGTACTTGACCGACGTGGCCGGATCCCACCAGACCTCCTTGGAGCTCCCCAGTCCGTGCATCAGCACCACGCACGGGAACGGTCCCGCCCCCTGGGCCGGCACCGCCACGTAGGCGGGCACGAATTCGCCGTCGGGCCCGCGAAACACCACCTTCTCCCGCCGGGAGTCGGCCAACTTGCGGTTTTCCACCACCGCCGCATCGAGAGGCCGGCTGGAATCGTAGGCATACATCTGGGCCAGGGCGGCGGAAACATCCGCGCCCGCGGGGCGCACATCCTCGCCGCCGGGCGCCTGGGCCGGGGACCAGCCCCAGCCGAGCAGGACCAGCGTTGCCGCGGCCCACCACCAACCCCGTCCCGACCGATTCGCCATCAGAACCTCCATTCGAACGATTGAATGTCAAGACGCATCGAGCCGGAAGGTATACGATGGCGCGGTCGCCGAGGGTTCACCGCCCGGGATCAACGGCCGCGCAGGAGATGCCGCGAGTGGGAGCACCCGGCGTCAAGCCTTCCTCGCAAGGCCCAGGGATTGCGCAACACTATTTACTCGCGCTCTCCTGGTGAATGATTTGGAGAGATTCTCCTGACCGGCGATGGATAAAGAGGCAAATCGGATGATCGTGCCGTGGCCGAACTCGCGCACGGCAGTAGCGCGAGGTACTCCGGAAGTGGCGTGCGTTTGACGAACGAGGCGGGCGGGGAAAAAAAAAGCCCGGACACGAGGTCCGGGCTTTGAAAAATAATGCTCGGCAGCGACCTACTTTCCCACTGTTAAAACAGCAGTATCATCGGCGCGGGTGGGCTTAACTGCCGAGTTCGGGATGGGATCGGGTGTTTCCCCACCGCTATAGCCACCGAACAAATCTATGATGGCAAAAAAGACAAAGAGAGATGATGGAGAAATAAAATATGGTCAAGCCACACGGACCGATTAGTACTGGTCAGCTCCACGTGTTGCCACGCTTCCACTCCCAGCCTATCAACCTGATGGTCTATCAGGGGCCTTTAGTGCCTTACGGCAGGGAAATCTTGTCTTGGGGTGGGCTTCACACTTAGATGCCTTCAGCGTTTATCCCATCCGAACCTAGCTACCCAGCCATGCCCCTGGCGGGACAACTGGTACACTAGAGGTTCGTCCATCCCGGTCCTTTCGTACTAAGGACAGCTCCCCTCAAATTTCCTACGCCCACAGCAGATAAGGACCGAACTGTCTCGCGACGTTCTAAACCCAGCTCACGTGCCGCTTTAATGGGCGAACAGCCCAACCCTTGGGACCTTCTCCAGCCCCAGGATGCGACGAGCCGACATCGAGGTGCCAAACCTTGCCGTCGATGTGGACTCTTGGGCAAGATCAGCCTGTTATCCCCGGCGTACCTTTTATCCGTTGAGCGATGGCCCTTCCACACGGAACCACCGGATCACTAAGTCCTGGTTTCCCACCTGCTTGACTTGTCTGTCTCGCAGTCAAGCGTGCTTGTGCCTTTACACTCTACGGCTGATTTCCAAACAGCCTGAGCACACCTTAGAACGCCTCCGTTACAATTTAGGAGGCGACCGCCCCAGTCAAACTACCCGCCTGGCAATGTCCCTGGGCCGGATGACGACCCTAGGTTAGAATGTCAGAACGTTAAGGGTGGTATCTCACTGTTGGCTCCCTGCAGGCTGACGCCCACAGTTCACAGCCTCCCACCTATGCTGCACATAACGCACCAAAATCCATTGCCAAGGTGTAGTAAAGGTGCACGGGGTCTTTCTGTCTAGCTGCGGGTAACCGGCATCTTCACCGGTATTTCAGTTTCACTGAGTCTCTCACCAAGACAGCGCCCAGATCGTTACGCCATTCGTGCAGGTCGGAACTTACCCGACAAGGAATTTCGCTACCTTAGGACCGTTATAGTTACGGCCGCCGTTTACCGGGGCTTCAGTTCGGAGCTTCTCCCGCACAAGGCGGAATAACACCTCCCTTTAACCTTCCGGCACCGGGCAGGCGTCAGACCCTATACGTCGTTTTCGACTTAGCAGAGTCCTGTGTTTTTAGTAAACAGTCGCCTGGGCCATTTCTCTGCGACCCACTTCAACTTTGGGGGCGAACCCCGCCATCTAACGTGGGCACTCCTTCTCCCGAAGTTACGGAGTTAGATTGCCTAGTTCCTGAGTGAGAGTTCTCTCAAGCGCCTGAGTATATTCTACTCGTCTACCTGTGTCGGTTTGCGGTACGGTCACCCAAAAGTCTCCCTAGAGGTTTTTCTTGGCAGCATGGAATCGACCGGTTCCGGCCTTGCGGCCACCCCATCACCTCTCAGAGTAATGGTCTGCCGGATTTGCCTGGCAGACCCTCCTACAGGCTTGGACCAGGACATCCATCACCTGGCGTGGTCTATCCTTCTGCGTCACCCCATCGGTAATAACGTCTTTTGGGTGGTACAGGAATATTAACCTGTTTCCCATCGCCTACGCCTCTCGGCCTCGGCTTAGGAACCGACTAACCCTTGGCGGATTAACCTTCCCAAGGAACCCTTAGACTTACGGCGAGTCCGCCTCTCACGGACTTTATCGCTACTCGTGCCGGCAGAGTCTCTTCCAAACGGTCCACCAGACCTCACAGTCTGACTTCGCTCCGATTGGAATGCTCCCCTACCACTGCCGCTTGCGCGGCAATCCACAGCTTCGGTAACAAGCTTGAGCCCCGTTGAATTGTTGGCACAGAGCCGCTTGACCAGTGAGCTATTACGCTTTCTTTGAAGGGTGGCTGCTTCTAAGCCAACCTCCTGGTTGTCTGAGCGTCTCCACATCCTTTCCCACTTAGCTTGTATTTGGGGACCTTAGCTGGTGATCTGGGCTGTTTCCCTTTTGACTACGGATCTTAGCACTCGCAGTCTGACTCCCGGAATACAATGTCCGGCATTCGGAGTTTGATTGGATTCGGTAACCTTGTTGGGCCCCTAGTCCATTCAGTGCTCTACCACCGGGATTGACCTTCCGAGGCTAGCCCTAAAGCTATTTCGGGGAGAACGAGCTATTCCCGAGTTTGATTGGCCTTTCACCCCTATCCTCAGCTCATCCAAGCCGTTTTCAACCGACAATGGTTCGGGCCTCCATCCGGTGTTACCCGGATTTCACCCTGGCCAAGGATAGATCACTCGGCTTCACGTCTAATCCATGCAACTAATCGCCCTATTCAGACTCGCTTTCGCTACGGCTCGCTTATCGCTTAACCTCGCTGCATAAATTAACTAGCCGGCTCATTATGCAAAAGGCACGCGGTCATCCCGCCGAAGCGGGACTCCCACTGCTTGTAGGCACACGGTTTCAGGTACTATTTCACTCCCCTAGCAGGGGTTCTTTTCACCTTTCCCTCACGGTACTGGTTCACTATCGGTCGCAGGCGAGTATTTAGCCTTGGAGGG
>Ga0068711_1000180_pt1:10000-71988 | contig 71988 bp, 55 predicted proteins | sample MTBAKMMethaMetaG_FD_62224 | JGI IMG/M metagenome (GOLD analysis project Ga0068711, IMG submission 62224) | Enrichment culture microbial communities from Arthur Kill intertidal strait, New Jersey, USA, that are MTBE-degrading - MTBE-AKM (Arthur... | ecosystem: Environmental > Aquatic...
GTGCGGCGCCTCGGCGGCGTCGTCATCGACCACTGCGAGGACAAATCGCTGTCGCGGGGCGGGGCGATGCACGCCGGCCCCGAAGCCGAGCGGTGGGGCGTCACCGGCCAGAGCCCGCTGGCCGAGGAGGTGCACATCGCCCGCGACGTGCTCCTGGCCGAAGACGCAGGTTGCCGGCTGCACATCGCCCACCTGTCCACGGCCCGCGGGCTGGAGCTGGTGCGATGGGCGCGGCGGCGGGGCGTGGCGGTGACGGCCGAAGCGGCGCCGCACCACTTCTGCCTCTCCACCGCCGACATGCCGGGCCCCGACCCGAATTTCAAGATGAACCCGCCGCTCCGGCCGCCGGCCGACCGCGACGCATTAATGGAAGGATTGGCCGCCGGCGACATCGATGCCATCGCCACCGACCACGCCCCCCACACCGACGCCGAGAAGGCCCGCGGCTTCCAGGACGCGCCCCCCGGCGTGATCGGTCTCGAGACCGCCGTCCCCCTGATCATGGACCGGCTCTACCACGGCGGCCGGATGCGCATCGGACAGATCGTTCTGGCCTGCGCCGTTCACCCGGCCCGGATCCTGGGCGCGCCCGCGCGTTCGCTCCAGCCGGGCGCCGCCGCGCACCTGACGCTGATCGACCCCGACCGGCCGACGGTCATCGCCAGGGACGGATTCGCCTCCCGCTCCCGCAACACCCCTTTCGAGGGGTGGCGGCTGCGGGGCGCGGTGCGGGCCACCATCGTCGACGGCGAGGTCCGCTATCATATTAATTGAAACCCGGGTGCCCCGGACCCGTAAAATGGGTTGAGTCGAGAGCGACATGCAGGAGTTCGAGCAGCACGCGATCAACCGGGTCCTCAACGGCGACAGCTCGGCTTATGAGGACCTGGTCAAGCGGTACGAGAAATCGATCGTCAACTACATCTACCGCTACATCATCAACTACGAAGAGGCTCTCGACATCGCCCAGGAGGTCTTTGTCAAGGCATACTACGCGTTGGACTCGTACAACAATGCGTTTCGCTTCTCGACCTGGCTGTACCGGATCGCCCGGAACACGGCCATCGACTGGCTTCGCAAGAAGCAGTTGAACACCCGCTCTTTGGATGAGTCCAGGACCTACAAGGACAAGGAGGTGGCGCTGCAGGTCCCGACCGAGGACGACACCCCCGAGCAGATGATCTGCAACCGGGAGTTCGTCCGGCTGTTTCACGACGCGGTCCAGTCGCTCCCGGACGAATACCGCGAGGTGATCACGCTGCGCCACATCAACCACTGTTCGTACCTGGAGATCGCCGATATCTGCGACATCCCGATCGGCACCGTCAAGAACCGGATCTTCCGGGGGCGGGAGCTGATCCGCAAGAAACTGGAGGGCAAGGTCCTATGAACCCGGTCTGTTCGGAACTCAACATCATCCTGTATATCGAACGGGAGCTCCCCGAGGCGGAGATGCTGCGCACGGAGCAACACCTGGCCCGCTGCGCGGCGTGCCGCCGGCTCCTGCGCGAACACCGGCTGGTGCGGCTCACGCTGATCCGCGCCTCCGAGGTGGCGGTGCCCGCCGAGTTCACCGCCCGGGTCATGGCCGAACTTCCCTCGCCGTTCCACCGCTTCCTGACCACGGCCCGGGAGAAGATCCTCGTGGCCGCCGCCGCGATCACGCTGACGGTTGCCGGCGTCTTCTCCTACCTGGCCGGACAGGCCGCGCCGAACCTGGACGGGCTGCTGTCGCTCCCGTGGTGGAACCGGATCTTCACCCAGAGTTTCAGCCTGCTGGCAGACACATTCCTGCTCGTGCTGCACCTGACCCGGATCGCGCTGTCGATCCTGTTGTTCCTCGCGGAAGGATTCGTCTTCGGCCTGGAGGCGCTGGGCCGGCTGCTCCTGTTCTCGCCCCAGGGCCTCGGGCTCTTCGTCGCCGTCCTGGCGGTGTTCGGGCTGACGGCCGGGTGGACCTACTGGAAGCACCGTCCGCGCGCCCTGAAGTCCGTCGCGGTTGGGCGCCGATGACGGTACGCCGCCTCATCCTCACGCTGGCCGCCCTCCTGCTGCTCGCCGCCGCCGTCGGCGCCGCGGACGCGCCAAAGCCCATCACCGTTCCGCCGGGCGAGACCGCACCGGACATCGTCGTCTCCTTCTCGACGCCCGTGGTCATCGACGGCACCGCCGCCAACGGCGTCTTCGTCGCCGGCGCCGATCTCACCGTCAACGGCACGGTCGAGGGCGACGTGGCGGTGATGGGCGGCCGCCTCGTCATTCCCGCCGGCGGCCGCGTGCGAGGCAAGGTGTTCCTGGTGGGCAGCACGTCCGAAGTCGATCCGTCGTGTCAGATCGAGGGGAAGATCTTCACCATGCCGTTCCTCGGTGGGGAAGCCCAGGCCATGTTCTCCAATCCGGCGGGCTACCTGCTGTCGGTCCAGTACGACTTCGGCTTCATCGCCAAGCGGGTGTTCTTCCTCCTGTTCTGGTTCCTGCTGGCCATCACTCTGGCCAAGCTGTTCCCGGCCCACGTGAGCTTCGCCATCACCCGCCTCAAAACCGACCCGGGCTACACCGCGGGGCTGGGCGTGGTCACCGTCGCCGGCGGCGCCGTGCTGCTCATGGTGGCGCTGGCGCTGTCCGTCATCTTCATCGGAATCCCCATTGTGGTGCTGCTGCTGCTGGGCCTGTTCGCCGCCTGGGCCTTCGGCATGGTGATCCTTTTCTACGCGGCGGGGGACAAGCTCCTGCGGCTGCTGCGCCGCACCGCCCCGTCGCCGCTGGCGTCGCTCGTGACGGCGACACTGCTCTGGACGGCGATCAAGTTCCTGCCGGGCCTGTCTCTGGTGGTGAGCCTGGCGGCGCTCGTGTTCAGTCTCGGGATCACCGTGGCCACGCGCTTCGGCACGGGCGTGCCGTGGTTCCGCCGCCACCGCAAGCCGATCCCCCGCCCCGCCGGCGCCCGGTCGGCCTGACCGCCATGCCGCATCCGCGCGTCCTCGTTCCCCTGCGCCAGAACCTGGGCTCGGACGATCTCTACCTCGGCCGCGATTACGCCACCGCGCTCCACGCCTCGGGACTCGATCCCGTCTATGTTCCCCTCATCCCCGATCCGGCCTACCTGAACCGCCTGGCCGGCGCCGTGGAGGGTCTTCTGCTCTCGGGTTCCAACTCCGACGTGGATCCCGCCCTGTACGACGAGGCGCCCGCGCCGGAGCTGGGGCCGGTGCAGCCGCTCCGTGACGCCACCGACCGGATCCTGCTGGAGGCGGCGCGGCGCGAGCGGCTGCCACTGCTGGCCATTTGCTACGGTGTCCAGGCGCTGAACGTCTTCTGCGGCGGCAGTCTCCACCAGGACCTCGCCGCCGCCGGCTTCAACGCCGTGGATCACCGCCGCCCGGCGCCGGGCGAGTGGAGCCACCACGCCGTCCGGCTGGCCGACGCGGTCCCGTATCTCGACGGATTTACGCCGGGCGATTACCGGGTGAACAGCTCCCACCATCAGGCCATCCGGCGCCTGGGCGACGGGCTGACGGCGTTCGCCTGGTCGCCCGACGGCCTCGTGGAGGGCGTCCACGGCGACCCGGCCGGACCGTTCCTCGTGGGCGTGCAGTGGCATCCCGAATCGTGCTGGCGCGACGACCCGCTCTCCGCCGAGCTCTTCCGCCGTTTCCGCGACGCCTGCGCCGACCGGGCGAGATAATTCACCACAAAGTCACGAAGGACACAAAGGCGGACCGATTGTTCGGACATCGGACATCGGGCACCCTGGATTCACCGCCGAGGCACAGAGGACGCAGAGGCTTTTTATGTTCTGAACCCGAATCGTGAACTGCCTCCCCGCCCCCGATTCACCGACTCACCGACTCACCGATTCACCGTCCGAAATGACCAATGACAATTGATCAATGAAAAATGATCAATGGGATGAGCCCTTTGTGCTCTTCGTGCCTTTGTGGTGAACAAGGCTCAGTGCCGCGGGCCGAAAATCGCCGTGCCCACGCGGACGTAGGTCGCCCCCTCGGCGATGGCCGCCTCGAAGTCGTTCGTCATCCCCATGGACAACTCATCCAACCGCGCCGTTCCCCGGCAGCGCCCCGCCCACTCGTCGCGCAACCGGCGCAGCTCCCGGAAGAAGGGCCGCACCGCCTCCGGGTCGTCGAGGAACGGCGGCACCGCCATGAGCCCCGCTACGCGCACGTGCACCAGGTCGCCCGCCGCCTCGACGAGCGCGGGGAGCTCTCCGGGGCGGCAGCCCGACTTGGCGGCCTCGCCGGCCAGGTTCACTTCGATCAGGACGGTCAGCGTGCGCCCCGCCTCTCGGCCGCACGTCTCGAGGCGGTGCAGGAGCGCGACGCTGTCCACCGAGTGGATCATCGCGAACAGCTCCACCGCCCGCCGCGCCTTGTTCCCCTGCAGGTGCCCCACCAGATGCCACTGGAAGTCGCCCGCCGCCGCCAGTTGCGGGATCTTTTCGGCCGCCTCCTGAACGCGGTTTTCGCCGAGGATGACCGGACCCAGCGCCGCGAGCCCGCGGACGGCATCGGCAGCGACGGTCTTCGACACCGCCACCAGCGTGACCGATTCCGGCGCGCGCCCCGCGGCGCGGGCCGCGCGGTCGATCCGCGCCATCACCTCCCGGTACCGCTCCGCCACTCCGCTCATGGCCGCCTCGTCGGGATGATGTCCATGCCCCGATTATAGAGCCGCGCCCGAACCGTTGTAAAGGCGGCGTCCCGAACCGGCCGCAAAGTATGCTAAGATGGCCGGCGCGAGAGGAGCGCCGATGGCTGCACCGACACCGGGACACTTCATCACGTTCGAGGGCGTGGAGGGCTGCGGTAAGACCACCCAGATCCTGCGCCTGGCCGATCGGCTCCGGGCGCGGGGCCTGCCGGTGACGCTCACCCGCGAACCCGGCGGCACCCCGTTCGGCCAGGCCGTGCGCCGCGTGCTGCTGGACCCCGCCGGGCCGCCCCGCGAGCCGGCCGGCGAGCTGCTCCTGTACCTGGCCGACCGCTGCCAGGACCTGGCCCAGTGCATCCGCCCCGCCCTGGGCGCCGGGCACGTGGTGCTGTGCGACCGCTACCACGACGCCACGCTCGCGTACCAGGGCGCCGCCCGCGGCATCGCCCGCTCCGTCATCGACCGCCTGGCCGCCGCGCTGGACATCCTGCCCCCCGACCTCACGTTCCTCCTCGACATCGACCCGGAGCGGTCGCTGGCGCGCGCCATCGCCCGCAACGCCGCCACCGCCGAAGGCGCCGCCGAAAGCCGCTTCGAGGGCGAGACGCTGGCGTTCCACCGCGCCGTCCGCGCCGGCTACCTGGAGTTGGCACGGCAGGAACCGGAGCGGTTCGCCGTCATCGACGCCGACCGTGCGCCCGACCCCATCTTCGCCGACATCGCCGCCCGCACCGACGTCCTGCTGGCCGGCCGGCGCCGGGAGGACTAAGCCGTGCCCCCGTTCATCGGCAACACCGCCATCGGCCGTCTACTGGCCGAGTGCCGCCGGCGCGACACCCTCCACCACGCCTACGCCTTCGCCGGCCTCGATGGCGTCGGCAAGAAGCGCCTCGCGCTCCAGCTGGCCAAGAGCCTGAACTGCGCCACCGCGCCCGCCGGGCTCGACGCCTGCGACGCGTGCGTCTCCTGCCGCAAGGTGGATTCCGGCAGCCACCCCGACGTCCAGGTCATCGCCCCCGAAACGAAAGTGTTCAAGATCGATCAGGTCCGGGCGCTGATCCAGGAGGTCTATTACCTCCCCTTCGAGGGACGGCGCCGCGTCTTCATCCTCGACGACGCCGATCGGATGAACGAGGAGGCGGCCAATTCCCTGCTCAAGACCCTCGAGGAGCCGCCCGAGAGCAGCACGCTGATCCTGATCACGGCCAACCTCTACGCGCTCCTGCCCACCATCCGCTCCCGCACCCAGGTTCTCAAGTTCCAACCCATCCCCGTGCGCGAGCTGGAAGCGTACCTGCGCGAGCACGCCGGGCTGCCGGCGCTCCAGGCCGCCGCCGCCGCGCGCCTGTCCGGCGGGAGCCTGGGGCTGGCCCTGTCGCTGGACATGGAGGCGGTCGCGGCCATGCAGGAATCCGCCTTCGAACTCCTCACCCTCATGGCCCATCCCAACGACGCCGCACTCTTCAAACACCTGGCGGACGCTTTCCCGTCGAACAAGAATCCCGAGCTCATGCTCCAGATTCTGATTTCCATTCTGCGCGATTTGGTTATAATGGATTTTTTTCAGGACCGGGACCACGTGATGCACAACGACCGGATGGAGACTTTGAAAACCCTGCGCGCGTCCTTCAGCCCCCCCGTCGTCGAATACCTCCTGCGCGAGGTCGAGGAGCTCTACCGGAAGCGCCACCTCAACCTGAGGCTGGACACCTATATCCAGAACGCCATCCTGCGGACCCGGGCCTTGCTGCTCCGGAGAATCGAGGCATGACCCAACTGGTCCACGTCCGGATCGAGGACTGCTGCCGGACCGATCCATATCTCAACGACGAGCTCACCCTGCTGAAGGGCGACGCCTGCATCATCCAGACCGAGCGCGGCACCGAGCTCGGCACCGTCGTCCACGTCCAGCCCGTCGACGCGCCGCCCGCCGGCGTCAACGGCCAGCGCCGGATCCTGCGCAAGGCCGACCAGCGCGACATCGTCCAGTTCGGCAAGAAGCGCGCCCGCGAGGAGCGCGCCCGCGAAGCGTATCTCAAGCTCATCGAGAAGCACAAGCTGGTCATGAAACTGATCCGGGTGGAGTACATTCTCGACGGCTCCAAGGTGGTGTTCTACTACACCGCCGACGGCCGGGTGGATTTCCGCGCCCTGGTCAAGGACCTGGCCTCCCAGCTCAAGACCCGCATCGAGATGCGCCAGATCGGCGTCCGCGACGAGGCCAAGCTCCTGGGTGGCGTCGGGTGCTGCGGCCTGCCCCTGTGCTGCCACACCTGGATCCAGAAGTTCTACCCGGTGTCCATCAAGGTGGCCAAACAGCAGTGCCTCAACCTGAACCCGTCGCGCCTGTCGGGCGTCTGCGGCCGGCTCATGTGCTGCCTGATGTACGAAAAGGACAAGGGCGGCCGCGCCGAAGCGCGTCCCGCCGGCGCGCCCGCCGATGCCGCCGACAACGGCGAAAACGGCGCCGAAAACGGCGGCGAGACCTGGACGGAAAACCCGCCGGACGAGCGCTCCTTCTGAACGCCGGACCCAAATTTAACTTGAGTTTTCACGACAGTTAGTCTAATATTCAGCCAAATCGAAGCATCTTCCGCCGGAATTTGAAACCTTCAGATTTGGCTCGGAAACCGATCGCTTCAGAACGGTAACCCAGGAGGCATCATGGTCAATCGAAAGCTGATCCGGCCTTCCATTTCTGAAATGTCTCCCTCCACGCCCAAATTCCACGGACCGGGTTACAAGCGCGTGCCGCCCGATCAGACCCACGCCGAGAATTTTTATTACGTCAAGCAGATGAACAACAAGACGCCCATGGTCGTCCGCCTGACCAACGGCGAGGACCTCCAGGGCTACATCGAGTGGTACGACCGGGACTGCATCAAGTTCAACCGCGAGGGCGCCCCGAACCTGTTGATCTACAAGACCAGCATCCTCTATATGTACAAGCAGGGCGAGGACGACGGCGACGAGGACAGCAACCGGCGCCCGCGCCACCGCCGTTACCCGGACCGGGACGACCGGTCCGACGACCAGCTTCCGGACGGCAACCGGGGCTAGCTCCCCGCCATGGCTCTCCCTCGGACCATCGCCATCACCATGGGTGACCCCGCCGGCATCGGCGCGGAGGTCGTCCTGAAGGCGCTGCGTGAGCGCCCGTCCGAACCGCCCGCCGCGTTTTACGTCTTCGGCGACGGCAACGCGCTCATGGAGCACTGCCGGGCGGTGGGGCAGCCGTTCGAACTGCCGGTCATCCCGCTGGCGGCGTTCCGGCGGCAGGCGCCGGGGGAAACGTGCCTGGTGGACTTCGCCAACGTTCACGGCCGGCTCCAGTTCGGCGTCGAGCGGAGCGACTACGGGCGGGCGTCCATGGAGTACATCGAGGAGGCGGTCTTCGGCTGCATGGCCGGTCGCCTCGACGCGCTGATCACCGCTCCCATCAACAAGCAATCCATCCACCTGGCCGGTTACGATTTCCCCGGCCACACCGAGTTCCTCGCCGCGCTGACGAACACGCGGCGCTTCGCCATGTCGTTCCACGCCTGCAATTTCTGGAGCGTGCTCACGAGCACCCACGTGCCGCTGGCCGACGCGGTGGGGCTGGTGAAGCGGCAGCGGATCGTGGACACCGTGGAACTGGCCCACCGCGAGCTGGCGCCGTACGTCGCCGAGCCGGCCATCGCCGTGGCGTCGCTCAATCCCCACAGCGCCGAAGGGGGACTGTTCGGCATGGAGGAGGGGATGGAGATCGTCCCGGCGGTGGCCGAGTGCGCCGCCCGGGGCCTGCCCGTGAAGGGCCCCTTCCCCGCCGACACCATTTATCTGCGCGCGCTCCAGGGCGATTTCAACATTGTGGTGAACCACTACCACGACCAGGGCATGATCCCGGTGAAGCTCCTCTCCTTCGGCAAGGCGGTGAACATGACCCTGGGCCTGCCGTTCCTGCGCGCCTCGGTGGACCACGGCACGGCCTTCGACATTGCCGGCCGCGGCGTCGCCTCCCCCGAGAGCATGCTCGAGGCCTGCCGCCTCACCCTGGAGCTCCTCGAGCGGCGCGGCCAGGGGAAAGTTGATGGTTGATCGTTGAGAGTCGATCGTTGAGAGTTGCAAGTTGAGGGTTGAGAGTTCGTGCTCGTAATCGTAATTCGTAATCGTGATCGTAATTCGTAATCGTGATCGTAATTCGTAATCGTGTTCGTAATCGGGGTTCGCAGCTCGCGGTTCGGGGTTCGGGGCTCGCCATGCGGACGTCGGATATCGGACTTCGGACATCGGATTTCGTGCTCGTAATTCCCAAGCCGGCGGAGCCGGAACCAAAGCGGCATGATCATTCGCTCCAGCTCCGTGCCGTTATGCCGGGTCTCAGGCAAGTCCTTCCAGTTGCAAAGAGAATAGCCAGGCGCTGCCCCGCGTGCGCGGGGCTGCGCCTGGCTATTTTCGTCGTGACAGCGTGGATCGGGCCGGGCGATGTTGGGACGGGCGACCGGGGGAAAGAAACCGGTGAAATATTTTGCCAAATTTTGGCAAGATTTCGGGAGTAACTGAGTAATCGTAATCGAGGCTCGGGACTCGAGGCTCGTTCCCAACCCTCAACTCTCAATCCTCAACCCTCAACGTTTTCTTTGTGCCCTTTGCGCCTCAGTGGTGAATCTTCTCTTCTCTCCGCTTCGCCTCCCCTCGCCATTCCATTGACAAAAAGCAGCGCTTGGCGTCTTGGCGCCTTCGCGAGCTTATTCCCCCTCCGCGCCTCAGCGTCTCCGCGGTGAATCTCCCTCCGCCGGTCGGCGCCGTCAATAGCCCGGGCCCAGGAGCACCGGCGGCGGGTTGGTGCGGGTCAGGGCCAGCCGCACGGACAGTTCCACCCGCCCGATGTCCGGATCGTCCTCCACGTGTTCGATGATCCGGTCGATCTCGTCCTTCCGCTTCAGGTTCAGGACGAAGCCCCGGCCGCCGGGCTTGTCGGGGACGAAGGCCAGACTGTGCAGTCCGGCGCGCTGCAGGGGCAGCGGCTTCGGGTCCTTGATGGGCCGGCCGAACGCGGTGCGCGGCACCAGCTGGTAGGCCCCGCCCGACCGGGTGATCTCCATGGTGACGGGGATGCCCACCTTGAGCAGCAGGTCGATGTTCTCCAGCACCAGGCGGGCCTTCTCCAGCAGCGGGCCGACGCCGGACGAAGCGCCGGCTTCTCCCGACTGGGCCAGCTGGTGGCGCAGCGTCCGGATCACCAAGTCGGAGATCTTGCCTTTGGTCAGACTGAACTTGCCCTCCCAGAGGCCCACGAACAGCTCGCCCTCGTCCAGCGGCGCCGGCTCGCTCTCGTTGCCCAGGCGGTCCACCACCGTGACCGTGTAGGCGTAGAACGCCCCGGCAGGCGGCTGGTCGACGAACTCCTCGGCCTCCACCGGTTGGGCGTTCACCGGTTGCTTCGGAAACTGGGCGTCCGTCAGGCGGCGCCGGTAGACGTTGTACCCCTTGAAGGCGTCGCCGCCCGAGTCCTTCAGTTCCGCCCGGTGCCACTGGAGCCGGTAGCCGCCGTCGTCGCGCCGTTCGCTGGCGACAAACTCGGGCGGCAGCAGCAGCCAGCGTCGGATGGTCAGCCGCTGCTCCGTATAGGTGGAGGCGTTCACCACCAGCAGGGAGACGCGGTTCACGTCGCCCGTCCGCTCGGCGGGCGCGACGACGCGCTCCACCAGGTGGCCCGTCTCGGGCCCGGTGGAAATGGGGATGGACTTGAGCGCCGCCGGCGCGCCGGCGAACAACGGACCGCCGGCGCTCTGGAAGGCGCCCACCGACGCTTCCAGGCCGGTCCCCGCCCGGGCGCCGCTGAGACAGACCACCAGCTTGGCCGGGCGGCGGGCGGGCATGCCCTCCGCCCGGAACAGGAAGTGCTGCGCCGACAGCGGCGGGAGCGGGACGGCGGTCTGCCCGTGCACGTAAAGCCGGACCGCCGGCTGGCGCGGATCCTGTCGTGTCAGCACCGTGAACGCGTTGGCCGAGCTCCGGTAATGCGTCTCCAGGGCGGCGGCGGGGATGATGGCGCCGGTCCAGAGGTTCCGGTGGTAGAACTCCCGGGCGTATTCCGTGAACAGCTCCAGCAGCGTGGCCCCCCGGAACGAATAGAAGGCCCGGCTCAGCGTCGGCAGGTCGGGTGCGCCGGTGCCGTTCACCTCCTCGATCGCCGCCGCGACGTTGACCGCTCGGTTCTCCATATATTTGAAGAAGTGGGCGTAGGCATACGGCTGGAGGTTCTCCGCCCGGTTCAGCGGGGTGGCCAGCAGCTCCGGCTCGCTGCGGATGTAATAGTCGGCTTCGGCATTGGTGCGATCCTTCAGCCACATGAGCCGGTGGGATAGGTACTCGGCCGTCACTTCCAGCCACCAGCGGTACCCGCCGGCGTTGCTGATGTTGAAGTAGTCGTCCTGGGCCACGTGGATCAGCTCGTGGGCGGTGGTCGCCCGCATCTGGTACTCCAGGTGCGACGACACCGCGCTGCCGCCGAAGCTGAAGTCGTTGTCCAGCAGGATGGGGCCGCCCAGCTCCGACGAGCCGAATTCGGTCATGGGCACAAGAAAGACGTCATACCGAATCATGAGCGGCCGGGAGACTTTCAGTCTGACCGACGGCAGGTTCAGCCGCGCCTCCTCCAGGTAGCGGCCGATGTCCATCACGTACAGCGGGTGCGCCGCGCTCTTCCGGCGCTGAGACAGCAGATAGGCGAAATCCTCGGGGACGCCGGCCGGCGCGCCGCGGTTGTAGTGGATGGCGAAATTGTCGGTCTTGTACGTGTACTCCAGGTTGTCCGACAGCAGCTTCCAGAGCGCCCGGCCCGGCTCGGTGAACTTGATGGCGGAGCCGCCGGCACTGACGCCGATTATGGTAATCACGCCGATCAGACTGGCGTGGCCGGTCTCGGCGGTGAGGCGCCGGGCGTCGTCGTCCACGGCGGTGGGGAGCACCTCCCAGCGTCGGCCGTCCCAGACGCCCACGGCGGGGCGGCCGCCGGTCTCCGCGGCCAGGCGGTCGTCGGGCCGGAAGGGCACCGACACCCGCACCGGCTGCCGGAACCGGGAATGGGCCGCCTCGCCCACCCGCAGGTCGTACAACGGCCCCACGGGCAGGACACCGTCGGCGGAGAGCGCCTCCGGCACGTTCACCACCGGCGTGAGGGAGACCTCGGGGGTCCCGTCGACGGCCCCGGGCGGGATGGTGAATTCCGCGCCCTCCGGCGTCCGCAGGGTCGCGCCGGCGGCGGGGCCGTAGGCGGCGCGGACGCGCCCCTCCTCCCAGTAGGCGAACCCGGCGTCGCCGGCCGCCGGCGGGCCCGGGGGCGGCAGGTCGTCGTCCGGCCCGGGCGGCAGGATGACGGTCTCGGGCGGGTAGATGGGGCCGCGCCAGAAGGCTAGCCGGTCGAACCAGCCGGGGTTCATCCACCAGATCAGCCCTGCCTCCGCTCCGATCAGGAGCAGCAGGAAGAGGACCCAGAACACCACGAAGCAGCCGGAGCGGCGGGCGTGCAGGTCGCGGCTCATGACAGCACCCCCGCCAGGGTCAGCCCGATGAGGGCGGCCAGGCCGAGCGCCAGCAGGAACCAGAGGTGCAGCGTCACCCAGCCCCAGCCGCCCGAGCCGCGGCGTCCGCCGTCGGCCTGCACCCGGCGGGCCCGCGCCCAGGCTTCGTAGAGGCTGAACAGCCAGGGGAGCACCAGGACGCTGGTCAGCGCCAGCAGCGCCGCCTTGAGCGGCTGGCCGTTGTAGGCCTGGCCGGCGCCGGGGAGCACGATCCCCAGGGCCAGCGCCAGGCCCGGGTGATGGGGGCGTCCCGCGGCGGCCGCCATGCCACCCGATGGCGATGCCGGCTGCGGCGGCGCCGGTGACGGTGTCGTCCGCGGGGATTCCGAAACAACCGGGGGACGGGCGATGACGGAGCGCCCGGCTTCCGACCGGCCGGGCGGCGGCGTTGAGGCAGTCACCGGCGGGATCGGCGGCGGGGTTGGCGGCGGGGCGACCGGCAGCGGGGCCGGATCCGCCACTCGCACCGGCTCGGGCGCGGTACGGATCTGGACGCGAAAGCCGGTCCGCGGCCCCACCTGCAGCGCGGCGCCGTTCGTCACAAAGCCGGAACCGGGCCGGCCGTCGACCGACAGCGTCCCGCCCAGGTCCACGGCGTAATACCCGTGCTCGCTCAGGTAGATTTTGCAGGCCTGGGGCGGAATGTCGGGCAGCACCAGGTGGCAGTCTGGGTGTGAGCCGATGATGACGGTGTAAGCATCCGTTTCGTAGGACCGCATGGCCCCGTTCGAATCATAGAAGCTCAGCTTGAGGACCGAAGGCAACGGCTCGCCGGTTGGACGCGGAGACACTCGCTCACCTCGCGAATGGAACCAAATTGCTGGCTCGTCGGTTCCCGCCGAATCGACTTTAAAGACATTCCTTCATTAACCATAGCGGACCGATTGCAGCGAATCAAGGTGAATATGGCTTGGCGGGTTCAAAAAATTTGAATCATGTCGGCGGATTGTGGCGCGCGGTGACCGGGCCGCGCGGCACAGCGCCTCCGCTGCCGGCTGCCGAAACATCGTGCTGATGGCGGGGCCGTGCCCCATGGCGACCAGAGCGACTCCGTCCACTCACCGGTTTGCCGTTTCGCCGTCCCGCCGGTTCGATGCTTGAGCGCGGCGGAAGTGGTCAGCGATTCCGGGAGCGGTCGCGCCACTGCCACGGCGGGACCGGATCGCGGTCCGCCCACAGGCCCACCCGGCCGGCGCGGGCTTCGGCCTCGAGCGCTTGGAGCGTTTCGCTACGGGAGTACTTGCGGAACCACCACGCGTAGCCCAGCCGGACGAGCTCCTCGTTGAGGATCCGACCGTCGTCCAGCGTCACCACCCCGAGCACCCGGCCGAACGTGTCCATTCCCGTGCCGGCCACCCGGACCGTCCGGCCGAAGCAGAGTGACGACGCGGCCTGCCGGGCCTTGCGCCCGAACGGCTGGCCCAGCTCCGGACAATCGATCTCCACCAGCCGCACCCGGATCGGCCGCCGGTCTCGTTGCCGGTCAGCCGGCCGCGCGGCGTCGGCGGACGCCTCGTCCGCCAGCACGTTGATGGTGTCGCCGTCCCCCACGGCGACCACGCGGCCCGAGAAGTGCAGCGGTCGCTCCCCCTGCCCGGCCGCGCGTTGCGTCCGCGTCGCCGGCGGATCCGCCGGCGCCTTAGCCCCTTCCGCGGTGCGGTCGCACGACCCGCCGGTGAGCAGCGGCCACCCGATCACCAGGACGCCCAGCGCCCGCATGAAACCGGCGACACGGCGAATCGAATGGCGGCTCTTCGCGTCCATTCAACGCCTTTTCCAGTCGTTGGGATGGCTGTCAGGGCAGCACGCTACGGTCGGACGGGAATGAACGAAGGATTGCACGACAGTTAGAGACATACGCACCCTGTCAATTTGTGCGGCGCTGGCGAGACTGTCTCCATCATAGACTCAAGGGGAATTGACAAACAAGGGAAATCGGGACGCGTGGTCCGGCTCGCCAAGGCGCGAAGACGCACAGTCACTTTGTGAGTGCGGCGGCATGACGCCGCTCTGGATTTGCGCGGGACGCGCAAGGCAAAATCGTGGAGTGGGAGCCGTCGCAACCCGGAAGGTCCCGGCGCCCGCGTCCCGCGGGAATCTAAAGCGCAGACGTGTCTGCGCACTCCAAACCAGCGACCTGATGGTCTGGAGTGCGGCGGCATGACGCCGCTCTGGTTTTGCGCGGGACGCGCAAGGCATAATCGTGGAGTATGAGCCGTCGCAACCGGAAAATCCCGGTGCCCGCGTCCCGCGGGAATCTAAAGCGCAGACGTGTCTGCGCACTCCAAACCGGCGGCGAACTTCAAAAGAAATAGTTGAGGGGACCTGGGGCCAGGGTCCAATGCACCACAGGGCGCAGAGGACACAGATAATGTTGATCGTTGATAGTTGTGAGTTGATGGTTGATCGTTGAAAGATGAGAGTTCAGGAAAGAAAAACGGGCGGTGGGGAACCGCCCGTTTTGTTTTCGGATCGATTGTTACGACCAGACTTTTGCAGAACTCCTTCAAAATAGCCGAAGCCGGCCTAGCCGTTCTTCTGGGCGAAGGCCTTCATGAAGTCGACCAGGGCCTGGACGCCCTCGAGTGGGAAGGCGTTGTAGATCGAGGCGCGGCAGCCGCCGACGCTCCGGTGCCCCTTGAGACCCACCAGGCCGCCCTCCTTCGCCTCCGTGATGAACTTGGACTCCAGCTCCTCGCTGGGGAGCCGGAAGGTGACGTTCATGCGGGAGCGCGCCGGCTTTTCCACCGTGCCGCGGTAGAAGGGGGCGCCGTCGTCGATGGCCGCGTACAGCAGGTCGGCCTTGGCCTTGTTCTTCGCCTCCATGACGGCGAGCCCGCCGTTGCGCTTCATCCACTTCATGACCTGGCCCACGATGAAGATCGCGCCCGCCGGCGGGGTGTTGTAGAGGGAGTTGTTGTCGGCATGGGTCTTGTACTTGAGCATGGTGGGAATCTTCTCATTGGCCTTGGCCAGGAAGTCCTGCCGGACGATCACCATGGTCACGCCCGCGGGTCCGATGTTTTTCTGGGCGCCGGCATAGATGAGGGCGAACTTCGACGCGTCGAACTTCCACGACATGATGTCCGACGACATGTCGCAGACCAGCGGCGTGTCACCGGTGTCCGGGAAGACGAACGTTTCGGTCCCGAAGATGGTGTTGTTGCTGGTGACGTGGACGTAGGCCGCGCCGGGTGTCACCTTGACCGCCTGCATGTCGGGCAGGCAGGAGAAGTTCTTGTCCTCGGAAGTGGCGGTCACGTTCACCGTGCCGAAGAGCTTGGCCTCCTTGATGGCCTTCTTGGACCACTCGCCGGTGTTGATGTAGTCGGCGCTGCCGCCCGCGGGGAGGAAGTTCATGGGGATCATGGCGAACTGGGTGCTGGCGCCGCCGCCCACGAAGAGGACGCTGTAGCCGTCGGGCAGGCCCAGCAGCTCCTTGACGTCGGCCACGCAGTCGTTGAGGACCTTCTCGAAGTCCTTCGACCGGTGGGAAATCTCCAGGATCGACATGCCCAGATTGTTGAACTCCACCGTGGCCTTGGCCGCCTCCTCGAGTACATCGAGGGGCAGAGTCGCCGGCCCGGGGTTGAAGTTAAACACGCGCTTGACCATACCGCAGCTCTCCTTATGTGAAATTGTCCGTCGTCCAAAATCGGTTCGTTTATTATAACCCACCGGCGGGGAATTATGAAGCGGTACGCAATAATTTCAACTCCAGCGGAACCCGACGGGGCGGCTGCCGACGTCCGGGTCTTGCATCGGACCGGGGCATCTGGTACCATTCCCGATTGTTGCACCGACTTTTCGTCACCCGGAGTGGCTCCCATGAAGTGCCCGAAGTGCGGTTTTGAACAAGCTGACAGCGCCAACGAATGCGTGCGCTGCGGCCTGGTGTTCCACAAGTTCGAGGCGCTCCAGCGCAAGAAGGAGCAACTGCAGGCCCGCTATTCGCCCCAGAGCGGCAACGGCGAAGCCGCCGTGGCCGATCCGCCCGCGGCGGAAGCGGCCGCGCCCGAGGCGCCGTCGCTGACCCTGGAACAGACCCGGGAGCTCAAACGCCAGTTCGAGAAGCTGTACGCCGGCGTGCAGGGTGTGCTGAAGTTCCACACGTCGCTGGGCGACGAACTGACGAGCCACCGGGCGTCCTTCCGCGAGCTGGCCACGCAGTTCGGCAACCTCCAGGGAACGGTGGAACAGCAGGTGATGCAGCTCCAGGCCCGGATGGAGGAACTCGACGCCCGCGTCGCCTCCCTGCGCGAGGAGGTGCAGCTCAACCGCCATCCGGCCGACGTCGGGGAGTCTCTGCAGGCCATCGGCAAGGGATTGGACGAACTGCTTCGCCAGAACGCGGACGGCCACGGCGCGGCCGACCTGAAGAAGCGGCTGGACCGGCTGGAGACGCTCCAGGGGCAGATCCGGGGCGCCATCGAGACCGCGCCGGCCCGGGCCGACGGCGACTGGGCGGCGCAGGAGACGCTACTCATCAAGAGCGAGCTGCAGGCGCTCCGGGCCGAGGTGCGCACGCTGATGGACCAGCCGACGCCGGCCGACGCCGCGGCGGAAACCCCGGCGGTGGACCTCGAGGCGCTGAACCGGGACCTCGACCTCCGGGTCAGGGAAGCGGAGCAGCGGCTGGCCGCGGGCGGGTCCGCCATCGAGGCGCGGCTGCAGGAGCTCGAAGCGCGGCTGGCCGACGACGCGGCCGCCGCCGAACAGAAGCTGGCCGCCGCCGAGGAATCGGCGGCCGGAATCCGCGACCGGCTTCAGGAGCTGGAGGCGGAGCAAGCCGAACTGACGAAGGTCGAGTCGAGCCGCAAGGACCTGGTGGTGGAGATCCAGGGCCTCCGCAAGACCTACCAGACCTTCGCCAAGGAGTCGCGATCCGACCTGGACAAGCAGGCCGGCTCGCTGGCGAAGATGGGTAAGGAGATTGATGCGCTCAAGACCAACGTCGCCCAGCTGCGCGATACCATGGAGCGCCTCCGCAAGATCTTTTCGAAAGCATGACCGCCCCCCGATTTTTCAGTTGACTCGACCGGCGGTTACGGGTATAATGCCACCGACCCGTAACTATTTAGTCACACTTTTTCAACACGTTACGCCATTCTGTACTCAAAACCGCCAGGAGGTGCGATGGGACCCAGGGACAGATCATTCACCGTGATCGTTGCCCCGAACAGCCCCGGTCGCGTCAGACAATTCCGTATCTCCATGCGGCGGATTTACGGCATCCTCTTCTGCGCCATCATCCTCTCCCTCCTCACCAGCTACGGCGTGTTCACCTATTTCCACCTCGTGGCCAAGCTGGTGGATTTCGAAAGCGTCCTCGCCCGTCACAACGCCCTCAAGGAACAGAATCTTCAATACCGCGACAAAACCCGCCAGCTCGATGAAAAGCTCTCCCAGATCGAGATGATCACCCGCAATATCGGCCGCCTCACCGGCATCGCTCCGGACATGGTCCGGTCCGCCACCGGCGGCATCGGCGGATTCGCCACCGGCTCGCAGGCCGCCCGGGATCTCGAGGCCGAGAACCTGGGCCACCTCAACGACCTGATCCAGAAGAGCGGCGGCGTCCAGCAGGAAGTGATCCAGCTCAAGGACATCGCCCTGGAGCAGAACCTGTACCTGTCGTCGCTGCCCACGATGTGGCCCGTCGTCGGGTACATCAGCTCGGAATTCGGCTATCGCCCGGACCCCATTTCGGGACGGCGTGAGATGCACGACGGGCTGGACATCTCGGCGCCCTACGGCACGAAGGTGATCGCCCCCGCCGACGGCGCGGTGCTTTTCTCCGGCGCCCAGCGCGGCTACGGCTACGTCGTGATCATCGCCCACAAATACGGCATCTCCACCCGTTACGCCCACTTGTCCGCCATGAACGTCCGGGTGGGGCAGCGGATCCGGAAGAACGACATCATCGGCTACGTGGGCTCCACCGGCAAGGCCACCGGCCCCCACCTCCACTTCGAGGTGCGCGTGGAAAGCCGGCCGGTCAACCCGCTGCGCTTCCTGGGCCAGCCCGCTTCATCCTGACGAGGGATGCCCCGCCCTACCGCCTTCCTCGACGGCCGACTCCAGATCCTCCAGCCGGAGCGCGGCTACCGCTTCGCCGTCGACGCGCCGCTCCTGGCCCACTTCATCCGCTGCCGGCCCGAGGACCGTCTCATCGAGATCGGTTCGGGCTGCGGCATCATCCCGCTGATCCTGTTCGTCAAGAAACGGTTTCACCGGATCGTCGCGGTGGAGTTCCAGCCGGCGCTCGCCGAGCTGGCCCGGGAAAACGTCCGCCGTCACGGCGCCGAATCCGCCATCCGGATCGTGACGGCCGACGTCCGCGAGGTGGCGCCGGCGGCCGTGGACGCGCCGGCGGACGTGGTCTTCGCCAACCCGCCCTACCGCCGGGTGGGGTCCGGCCGCCTCAACCCGGACCCGGAAAAGGCCGCGGCCCGGCACGAGCTGAACCTCGACCTGGACGCCCTTTTCACCGCCGCCCGCCGCTTCCTGATGCCCGGCGGACGCTTCGACCTCATCCACCTGTGGGAGCGCCGCGCCGACGTGGCAACTGAGGCGGCCCGCGCCGGCTTCCATCCGGGCCGGTCCCGGCAGGTCCTATCCTTTCCCGACAGCCGCCAGCCCCGGATGTTCCTCCACAGCTGGCACCGGGCGCCGGCGGACGCGGCCGTGGCGCCCCCCCTGGTCATTTATGAAAAGCCGGGCCTCCACAGCGAGGAGTTTCGCCGTATAATATCCGCTGCACCTGAATGTCCCGGGATCTGAAGGAGGCTGACATGGGAGCCAAGCTGGGTGTCAATATCGACCACGTCGCCACGTTGCGCCAGGCCCGCCAGGCGCCGGAGCCCGATCCGGTGCACGCCGCCGTCCTGGCCGAGCTGGCCGGCGCGCACGGCATCACGGTGCACCTGCGCCACGACCGCCGCCACATCCATGAGCGGGACGTCGAGTTGCTGCGTCGAACCGTCAAGACCCGCTTGAACGTGGAGATGGCCGCCACCGCCGAGATGATCGGCGTCCTCACCCGGATCCGCCCGGACATGTGCACGCTGGTGCCGGAGCGGCCCGAGGAGGTCACCACCACCGGCGGGTTGAACGTCATCGAGCACGAGGCGGCCGTCCGGAGCGCCATCCAGGCCCTGGGCGGCGCCGGGATCCAGGTGAGCATCTTCATCGACCCGGACGAAGGCCAGATCCGCCGGGCGGCGGAGCTCGGCGGCCGCCTGATCGAGCTGAACACGGGGCGGTACGCGGAGCTGACGCCGGCGGACCTGGAGCACGCGCCGGCCGCCGCCTGGGAGGAATACGAGCGGATCCGCCAGACCGCCCGCCTGGCCGTGTCGCTGGGCCTGCGCGTGCTGGCGGGCCACGGCCTCACCTACCGCAACGTCACGCCCATCGCCATGATCGGGGAGATCGAGGAACTGAACATCGGCCACAACATCATGGCCCGGGCGGTGCTGGTGGGGCTGGAGCGCGCGGTGCGCGAGATGATTCAGCTCATCTCCGACTGATCGTCGGACAGCAGCAGCTTATAGAGGCGGTTGCGGGGCAGTCCGTGGGCGCGCCCCAGGCGGCGCAGCGCCTCGGCCCGCGGCAGCCCCGCGCGACTCAGGCGCCGGAACTCCCGGCGCAGCGCGTCCGGATCCACCGGTTCCGCACCGCCCCCGCCGTCCGCGGCGTGTCGCGCGGCGCCGGCCACGGCCAGGGTGAACTCCCCTTTCGGCGCGCCGCGCCGGCGCAGCTCCGCCAGCAGCCCGGCCAGGGTGTCGCGCCGGTACTCCTCGTGAAGTTTCGTCATCTCCCGCCCACACAGGCAGTCCCGGTCGCCCCACCGGGCCAGCAGGTCCTCCAGCAGGGCGACGATCCGGTGAGGCGCCTCAAAGAACACCGTCGTGTGCGGCGCGTCGGCCAGGCCGTCGAGGAACCGGCGCCGCTCGGCGCGGCGCGGGGGCGGGAAGCCGGCGATGAGGACCGGCCCGCCGGGCAGGTCGCTCACCGACAGCAGGCAGGCCGGAGCGCTGGGTCCGGGGACCGGCACCACGGACACGCCCGCCCGGCGGCAGGCGGCGACGAGGCACCCGCCCGGATCCGACAGCATGGGCGTGCCGGCGTCGCTGACCAGGGCGGCGTCGGCACCGGCGCACAGGTGGTCAAGGAGCTGGTGGGTCCGCGTCCGCTCGTTGAAGTCGTGGTACGAGACGAGCCGGTTGCGGATCCCGAAACGGGTGAGCATGGGGCGGGTGCGGCGGGTGTCCTCGCAGGCGACGAGCGGCACCGTCCGCAGCACTTCGATGGCGCGCAGGGTGATGTCACCCAGGTTGCCCAGGGGCGTCGCGACGACGTACAGAGTGCCCGGCCGGCCGGCCGGCGCGGGATGGTCCTCCGCCATGGCTCCCCCGCGGATCACGCCAGCACTTTCTCGACGTCCTTGAGCTGGACCGAGATCACCTTGGACACGCCCGCCTCTTCCATCGTGATGCCGTAGATGGTCTCGGCGATCTCCATGGTCCGCTTGTTGTGGGTGATGAGCACATACTGGGTCTGGGCGCTGAACTGCTGCACCAGCGACACGAACCGGTCGATGTTGCTCTCGTCGAGCGGCGCGTCCACCTCGTCCATGAGGCAGAAGGGGCTGGGCCGGTACTTGAAGATCGCCAGCATCAGGGCCAGCGCGGTGAGCGCCTTCTCGCCGCCGGACAGCAGCAGGATGTTCTGCAGCTTCTTGCCGGGGGGCGAGGCGACGATGTCCACGCCGCTCTCGAGCAGGTTCTCCTCGTCCACCAGGCGCAGCTCGCAGTGGCCGCCGCCGAAGAGCCGGGTGAACATCTCCTGGAAGTTGGTGTTCACCGCCTCGAATGTTTCCTTGAACAGCCGCCCCGACCGGCGGTCGATCTCCTCGATGCCCTTCTGGGTGTTGAGAATGGAATCGGCGATGTCGGTTTCCTGCGTCCGGTGGAACGTCAGCCGCTCCTCCTCGCGCTCGTACTCCTCGACCGCCAGGAGGTTGACGCTGCCCATCCGCTCGGCCTTGTCGCGGTAGTCCAGGTACTTCTGCTGGGCGGATTCGGCGTCGAGATCCTCGGTGTCCGTCACGCCCTCGGCGATGATCGTCCGGAGCGGCTGATGGAACTCCATCACGCACCCCTCCTCGAGGTGGGCGATCTCGCCTTCGAGCTGGGTCTTCTGGATGACGCCCTGGTTGCGCTTCTCCCGCTGCTCGTCCAACGACAGCCGCCGGAGCTCCACTTCGCCCTCGGTGGCGGCGAGCTGCTGGCGGCCCGCCTCGATGGCCGCCCGCTGCCGCTCGATCTCCGCCTTCAGGGCGTCCTGGTCCCGGACGGCCTCCTGGTGCCGCTGCTCGCACGACTCCAGTTCCTTCCCGATCTCGGTCTGGCGGTCGCCGATCTGCGCGGTTTCGGCGTCGAGCTGGGCCCGCCGGTTCTCGTTGTCGGCCAGGAGCTCGCGGTTGCGCTCCAGCTCGGCCCGCGCGGCATTGAGCTGCTCGCGGGCGGCGGCGTACTCGACCCTTGCCTCGGACCACCGGCGGTTGAGTTCGGCGGTGACGTCCTTGAGCCGAGCGATCTCCTGCCGGCACTCCTCGAATTCCTGCTGCCGCGCCTGGCGGTTCTGCTCCAGCTCGGTGATGCGCTGCTGGATGCCGCCGAGCTCGGCCTGGATGCCCGCGCGCTCCTGGTTCAGGTTGTCGCGTTCCAGCCCGGCCGCCCGCCGAAGCTGTTCGTGGCGCTGGAGCTCTTCCCGCTGGCTGCGCAGCTCCTCCTCTTCGCGGACCCGGACAATTCGCCGCTCCTGCAGTTCGGTGTCCAGATCTTCGAGGCGGTTCTCCAGCCCGTCCAGCCGCTGGGTCGTCGCCTGCAACTCGGCCTGCCGCGCCTGCAGGTCGGCTTCCGCGGCCTGCAGCGTCTGGGTGATGGTCTTCCGCTCGTGGCGGTAGCCGAGGATGCCCTTGCCCACTTCCGCGCCCAGCACCGAGACGCGGCCGGCGGCGCTCACGGCGACACCGTCCAGCGCCAGGCAGACGGCGCCGGGATGGGCCCGGGCGATTTCCACGGCGGTGCGCCAGTCGGCCACCAGCCAGACGTTGCCGATGCCCGGCGCGATCCGGAGCAGGTAGTCGCGTCCGGCGCTGTCGAGCTGGAACCCGTCCAGCAGACGGCCCAGCACTCCGGGCTGTCCGTGGAGGTCGCCGGCATCGGGCGGCTCGGCCGCCGGCGGGAAACCCGCCAGCAGGAAGTGGCACAGCCCGGAGCGCTTCCGGCTCAGCAGCTCGATGCCCTGCTCCAGCAACTCGGGGGCGTCGACGATCACGGTCTCGAGCTCGGCGCGCAGGAAGCTCTCCACCACCGGGTGGAACTCCGGTCCCGCCTCCAGGAAGTCGGCCAGGGTGCCGCGGAAGGCGGCGTGTCCGGAACAGGCGGGCAGAACCTGCTTGAGGGCGTCCGAATAGAACTCGTTACGCTGCTCCAGCTCCTCGATGGAGCGCAGGCGGTGGGTCTGGGCGCTGACTTCCTTTTCCAGCTCGGCCACGCGGGTCTGGAGGGCGGCCTGCTGCTCCTGTCCGGCCTCGATGTCGGCATACAGGCGCTCCCGCTCGTCCTCGAGCGCGGCGATGGCGCCGCGCAGCTCGTCGAGCACCGCCGCCTTGTCGTCCGCCGACCGGCTCAGCCGCTCGGCTTCGGCGCCGTGCACCGCCAGCTCCTCCTCCTTGTGGGCGAGCTGGCGCTGGGTGTACTTGTCCTGCTCCAGGAGCTGGATCTCCTGATTCCGCCAGCGCGACACCTGCCCCGCCTCCTCGAACACGAGGCCGCGGAGATCCTCCATCGCCTTCTCCTGGCGGGCCAGGAGATCGCTCCCCTCGGTGTATTCCTGCTCCACCGCGTCGTTGCGGCCCTTGGCTTCCTGGAGCCGCGCGTCCAGCGTTTCCGCCTGCCGGTCCAGCTCCGCCTGGCGGGCCTGCCATTCCCGCTGGCGCTCTTCCAGTTGCTGGCGTTCCTGGCGGATCCCGTCCAGGCGGGCGGTCAAATCCTGCCGTTCCTTGCGCAGGAAGTCGGACGACGAGGCGATCCGCTGCAGATGCAGCTCCAGCCCGGCGAGCCGGTCGCGGTGCTCCTGCAGCCGTTTCTCGCTCCCCTCGAGATCGGAGCGCTCGCGGGCCAGCCGCTGGATCCACTCCTGCAGGTCGGCCTCCACGGCGCGGGCGGCGGCGTCCAGCTCGCCGAGCTCCCGGAGGTTCTGGTCGAGCCGAGCCAGCAGGTCACGGCCCAGCAGGAAGTAGCGGACGCGGAGGTAGGTCCGCATCTTGTCGCGGAGGTGGCGATAGCGCTTCGCCCGCTGGACCTGGAGCTTCAGCGATTTCAGGTTGCGTTCGATCTCGGCGATGATGTCCCGAATGCGCAACAGGTTGTTCTGGGCCAGTTCCAGTTTGACCAGGGCCGACTTCTTGCGGTGCTTGAACGAGACGATCCGCGCCACCTCCTCGATCAGGGCGCGCTTCTCCAGCGGCTTGGAGGCCAGCAGGTTCTGGATGCGCCCTTGTTCGATGATGGCGTACGAGGTGAACCCGAGGCCGGTGCCCTCGAAGGCCTCCTGGATGTCGAGGAGGCGGCAGCGCTTGCCGTTGAGGTAGTACTCGCTGGCGCCGTCCCGGTACAGGCGCCGGGTGATTTCGATATCCTCCTTCATGAGGGCCTGCTCGTCATCGTCCGGCGAGGGGATGTACTTCAGGCGGAGCGTGACGTCGGCCATCCCGACGGGGCCGTAGCGCTGGGTGCCGTTGAAGATGACGTCCTCCATCCGGTTGCCGCGGAGCACGCGGGCGCTCTGCTCGCCGAGCACCCAGAGGAAGGCGTCGCAAATGTTGCTCTTGCCGCAGCCGTTGGGGCCGACGATGGCATTGACCGCGCCGGGAAAGTCGGTGGAGACCGCCGTGCGGAATGATTTAAAGCCGGACACTTTCAGGCATTCTATTCGATGCATGCGTGGAGATCCGTTTCGGAGAACGTGGCCGCAAAAAGTGGTATTTTAAATCAATGGGGGGTTTTTCCCAAGTCGATTTTCACCGATTCTTCTATCAGGGGCAGCTCCTGCCGGAAGAAATCCAGCACGAACTGGTCGTAGCGGTGCTTCTCCTCGCCGAACAGCAGCGACTCCCTCGAGTTGGCCAGATTCAGGATCTCCTTTCGGCATTTGAAGTTGGTGTACAGCCGGCGGGTCTCCTTGGCCAGGCTGGCGCTGGCCTTGTCCTTGCCGGTGATGAACAGGATACTCTTGCCGGTGTACACCTCGGGCGTGGCCTCGGCGGAGACAAGCTCGGTGGGCGCCCGGAAGTACAGCCGGTACAGCATCCGGACGAAGAAGGACAGCAGCGAGGTGCGGAAACCGACGATGTCCTCCACCTTCATCGAGATGAACGTCTCGATGTTGGGGAAGACCGAGTCGAGGACGAGCACGCGCATGTTGGGATTGCCCGCACTGGCCTTGAGCGCGACGAAGGCGCCCAGTGACGATCCGTAGATGCCGATGCGGTTGAAATCCACCTCGGGGCGCTGGACGAGTTTTTCGACGGCCTTCTGCAGATCCTCGGCTTCCTTGATTCCGAGGGAAGACACCGTCTGGCCGGACAAGCCGTGCCCGCGCAGGTTGTAGACGAAAATGTTGTAGCCGTAATCCCGCAGCCGGGACGCCAGGCTCAGGACCTCCGTCCGGTTCGTGTCGTAGCCGTGGCTCAGGATGATGAGCGGCGACTGGTTGCTGCCGCGGATGTACCAGCCCTGCAGGACATCGCCCCCGGCGCCGTCCCAGGTGAAATCCACCGCGTACATGTGATATTCGGACGGGGTGATCACCTCTAGGCTGTGGGTGGGATGGACGATGTCGAAGAGCACGCCGGCGCCGATCAGGAAGAGCAGCAGCAGGACGGTCAGGAACACCGGCACCAGCAGACGGACGATGAGAAACGCCGTGTAATATCGGTTCTTGAACTTCCGGTAGAATCTGCGCATATCCCCTGCCTGATAATGGTGTTAAAAATTTTGGAATAACTATATCACAAGAAGGCGAATTCATCCACTGGGTTGAAGGTCGCGCCGAAAGGGAGCCGCCGGTTGAAAAATCAGCCGCAGCCGCCTATTTGGCTTGTCTCCCGAGCCGTATCAATGGTATTGTGATTTCGATGAACGTCAAGAAAAAGGGCGTCGCCCTAAACGCTTTCGAAACAACCGCTTCAGTCGTATCCGCCATTGCGGCCCAGGAATCCGCCCGCAAGATCTACGTGCTGGACACCAACGTCCTGCTGCACGATCCCACCTCGCTGTTCCGGTTTCAGGAACACCTGGTGGTCATCCCGCTGCACGGGCTGGACGAGGTGGACAAGAAGAAGGGCGATCCGATCATCGGGTTCAACGCCCGGGACGTGTCGCAGAAACTGGAACAGATCCTGTCGGGCGGGGATCCTTACCAGGCGGATCGGGGGATCCGGATCCGCAACGGCTACGACGGCCTCCTCTTCTTCCTGGCGGAGTACGCCGAGGGCTCGTTCCCGCGAGACCTGGACCTATCGTACTACGACAACTACCTGCTCGCCTCGCTCATCCACCTCAAGCAGCAGGTGGGACGGCCCGTCACCCTCGTGACGAAGGACCGCAATCTCCGGATCAAGTGCCACATTCTCGGGCTGCAGGCGGAGGATTACCTCCACGACCATGTCTCCGAGGAGAGCCTCACCGGCATCAGCGATCCCCTGCGCACCGTGGTGCTCACGCCGGCCGAGATCGACGAGATGTTCACCGCCAAGAAGCCGAACGAGTGGCAGTTGGCCAACTTCAACCGGCTCCGGCTGCGCTTCAACGAGGGCGTGATCCTGCAGGACGAGGCCGGTAACTATCTCGGGCTCGGCTACCGCAGCGGCGACACGCTGCTCTTCACCCAGTACGATCGCGTCCGGGTGCTGGGCGTGGGCCCCAAGGTGCTGGACCGGAAAAACTATTCGCACAACTTCGAACAGGCCGTCTGCATGACCCAGGCCATGAACGACGAGGTCCAGATTCAGGTGGTCGTGGGCAAGGCCGGCACGGGCAAGACCCACATCGCCATGGCCGCGGCGCTGGAGCTGGTGTTCCTCCGCAAGAAATACGAGTCCATCAAGCTCATCAAGCCCATCATCACCAAATCGCGGCTGGGCGAGGACATCGGGTTCCTGCCGGGCACCGTCAAGCGCAAGCTTCTGCCCCGCATGCGGCCGTTCGTGGAAAAGCTCCAAAAGCTGGTGGGCGAGAACGGGCTGGAGAAGGAACCGGGCTACCAGAAGCTGCTGGACGACGGGGTCATCGAGATGATGAACCTGGCCGACGTCCGCGGCGCGGACCTGTCGGGCTCGGTGGTGCTCTTCGACGAGGCGCAAAACGCCAATCCCTTCCAGATGCGCACGTTGGGCACGCGCCTGGGCGAGGATTCCAAGCTCATCGTCATGGGCGATCCCACCCAGATCGACAATGTCTACCTGGACAAGTATTCCAACGCCCTGGTGAACGTCTATCAGCAGGCCCGCCGCTTTCCGGAGCCGTTCATCGCCACGATTTCGCTCATGCAGATGGTGCGCTCCCACACGTCGCGGTGGTTCGAGGAGAAGATCGTCCCCAACGTCAAGAAACTGTCCGACAAATGACCGCCGGCCGTGGGTGGCGGCCGCCAGCGGAGTTCGATTGATAGTGCATCCTGGCAGCGCGATGCTCACCACCGAACGACATACTGTTGCCGCGTCAGACGAATGAGCGAACAGCCGAATTCAGTCCTCCCCGAGGCGCTGTACCAGAAGCTGCGCGAGCGCCTGATCCAGGTCGCCCAGAGCCACGTGGGTGACGCCGCCGAGGATTTGGTTCAGGAAACCCTATTCAGTCTCTTCGACAACATCCACCGGGGAAAATTCCGCGGTCAATCCACCTACCAGGACCTGTTTTGCTACGCGCTGGGCATACTCAAAATAATCATCATCAAGGAGATCAGGAAACGTCAGCAGGATCGGAGCCGTTTTCTGTCCGACGGGCCGGAGTCCATCGAGGAAAAGGTCGTTGTGGCGCTGGAGGAGTCGGGCGAACACCGGATCCTGGACGCCGAAGACCAGGCCGGGGCGGAGATGACGTCGCAACAGGCGCGCGAAATCTTCCAGACCTTTCCCCCGCACATTCAGGAACTGATCCATCTGCACGTCGTTCAGGGATGGTCGTATGCCCGGCTCAGCGCCCACTTCAACATGCCCAAACAGACCCTGGTCAGCCGATTTAACGTTTCTATGGAAAAAATGAGAAAAAAGATGATATTCTTTCGTACAAAATCACCCAAAGCGTACTCCATAAACAGGAAAGGTGATTCGTGATGAAGGGCGAGGGATACAACCACCAGAACATTCAGCAGGCACTCCATGACTACTGCCTCGGCCTGCTCCCCGACGACGAGGAGCTTCGGGTGGAGCAGCACCTCATGGAGTGCGCGGCCTGCCACGCCCGGGCGGCCGAGATGCTGGCGTTCGCCCGGATCGTGCGGGCCAATCCCGCCGCGTTCACGCCGGCCCTCCGCCCAGCCGCGTCCCCGCTCGGCTTTTTCTCCAGAATGTGGACCTGGCACCCCGGCCTGGTCGCGGCCGCCGCGACCCTGCTGCTGCTGGCCGTGCCCTTCGGTGCGTTGCGGTACGTCGCGGGCGTCCAGCACGACCGCTACGACCTGGACCTGCCCCGCATGGACGTGATGAAGAGCGCCGATCTCCAGCACGACCAGTTCCAATCGGGGGTGCAGGCGTTCGAGCAGAAGCAGTACGAGCATGCGCTGCGCCACTTCACCGGCTACCTGAAGCACGAGCCCGACAACTTCGATGCCAATTTCTTCTCCGGCCTCTGCTACCTGGAGCTGTCCAAGCAGGGGGCGGCCGGCGTGACGGTCGGCCTCGATCGGGAACGCGCCCGGCAGGGGATCGCCCACCTGGAAAAGGCCCGCGCCATCGCCGGCAGTCTGGAGGAGAAGACCGGCAACACCCGGTATCGGGCCGACGCCGTCTACTACCTGGGGAAAGCGTATTATCTCATCGGCGACTTCGGCCAGGCCCGCGGATTGTTCCAGCAGTACCTGGCCATGGATGAACCGCTGCTCGGCCACCGCGACGAAGTCCGCGCCCTACTGCGCGGTCTGCCCCGCTGACCGCCCCATCACCTCAAGACACGCTGATCACCCTGTCGGCCCGTTCGCGCTGGACGGGCTGTTGCTTTCCATGTTAAAACCGAACGGCATGGCCGTCTCATGAACATCTCGTCCCGGGAGGGTTTCATGACTCCGCAGCGCATCGCCCGCATCCTGCTGATCGTCGCGCTGGCCGCCGCCGGACTGGCGCTGGCGGAAACGGAGCCGCCGGCCGGCCCCCCGCCGGCCCCGGATCCCAGCGGCCGGTGGACCAGCGCCATGGGCGAACTGACCCTGGCGCTCGCGGGCGACGCCCTGTCGTTCACCTACACCGCGGTGTTCGGCGCGTCCGCCCACATCTGCGACGGGGCGGGCGTGGCGGGGCTCGTCACCGACGGCCGTTACGAGTACATAGACGAGCAGGGCACCATCACCTTCCTCGTTACCGTCCAGGGCATTCGGATGGAGACGGCGGACGGCATCGCCTCGTTCTGCGGCGCCGACTGGCCGGGTGACACCTTCAGCCGGGATAAGTTCCAGCCTCTGGCTCCCTGCCGCGTCACGGCGAAGAAAGCGTATTTTCACGTCGTGGGCCCCCTGCCGCCGGAGCGCCGGCGGGGCTACGTGCTCCGGGGCGACGCGGTGGCGATGGCCCCGGCGCTGCACGCGGGGGATGAGTGGGTGCTGGGCCGGTTCCGGAGCGCGAAGGGAACCACCGCCGGGCTGCTCCGCCGGCAGGACCTGGCCTGCCCCTGAAGTTAAATCAAACCCATAACCGGATCGGAGGTTGATCCATGAAATTCATTCTGATGATCGCTCTCATCGCCGGATGCGCGCTCGTGGGCACCGTGCGGGCCGACGGTTCAGCGGAAGGCGCCGGCACCCGCCACACCTGGTGGCGCGTCAGCTTCGAGACAGCCGTTCCCTTCGCCGCGCCGGCGAAGATCGGCCTCGATGCGGTGGCGCTGGCGCACCCGCCGGAAACCGCCGGCGGCGTCGGCCGCATCGAGATCGTCCTGGCCGCCGCGTCCAAGGGAATGGTGGACGCCATGGGGATGAACGACGCGGAGATGCTGGGCTATTTCAAGTCCACCTTCATGGGGCTGGCATCGCCCGCCACCCGGAAGACGGAACGGGTGTTCCTTGGTTTGACACTGGCCGGCGGCGCGCAGTCAACCTCGATTCCCCGCGCCCGGAACGTGGAGTCGTACCTCATTCCCCTCGCGGGCGGCGCGAAGCTCTTCCTGGCCGTGGCCGCCGATGCGGCGGTCTCCGCCGCTGACGTTGAGGCGGTGCTGGCCGCGGTGGCGCGGACGCTGAAAGAAGTTGAGGGAAAGTGAGAGCGAACTGTGACGGTTGATGGTTGATCGTTGATCGTTGATGGTTGATGGTTGAGAGTTCGCGCTCGTAATCGTAATTCGTAATCGTGATTCGTAATCGTGATTCGTAATCGTGATCGTAATCGGGATTCGAGGTTCGAGGCTCGTTCCCGATCGTCGGACTTCGGAAATCGGAAATCGGACATCGGATATCGGATATCGGATATCGGACTTGGGACCTCGTTTCTGGGTCCTCGCTCCCAAATCCCAGAGCCCGGCTCCCAGTCCCCGGGTCCCAGATCCCATCAACAGCAAGAACAGATTCGGCTCCAAATAGAGGATAAAATATAAGCAATCAGCAATAACCAATAATCTGAAATGACCGATGACAGATGACCAATGAAAAATGAATGAATCCTTAGTGTCCTTTGTGACTTCGTGGTGAGCATTCCGAGTCGAGGCGCGATCACGATCACGATCACGATCACGAATATAAACAATCATCGATAACCAATAATCGGAAATATCCAAACGACAAATAACTAATGAACGATTGATTGTTTCCTCCACCTTCGGCGCGTCTTCCGCGTCTCGCCCATGCTATGATCGGCGGGGCGTGGCGCCCGTCAGGGGTGACGCAAAGTGGGTGGGTGATCCATGTGGTTGTACCTGGTTCTCGGCATCTCGTTCGGGTTCGCCTCCGGCGTCCAGCCGGGGCCGCTGATGGCCTACCTCGTGGGGCGGAGCATGATCCACGGCTGGCGCCGGACGCTGCCGGCGGTGCTGGCGCCCCTCATCAGCGACGGTCCCATCGCCGTGCTCATGCTGTTCCTGCTCAGCCGGCTGCCGGCGGGGATGGAGCGGGGGGTGCGGTTGGCGGGCGCCGTGTTCCTGTTCTACCTGGCTGCCCAGGCGTTCCGGGCCTGGCGCCGCTCCGACACCGCGCCGCCGGATTCGCCGGGGTCCGCCGGCCGGGGCCTGTTCCAGGCCACGGTGGTCAACTTCCTCAACCCGGGTCCGTACCTCGGCTGGAGCCTGGTACTGGGACCGGCCCTGCTGGAGGGGTGGCGACAATCTCCCGCCCACGGCGTGGCTCTCCTGGCGGGGTTCTACGGCACCATTCTCGGGGTGAATGCCGGGATCGTCATCCTTTCCGGCACCGCCCGGCGCCTGGGTCCGCGGGCCGGTCGCGCGCTGGTCGGGCTGTCGGCGCTGGCGTTGGCGGGGTTCGGGTTTTATCAACTCTGGGTGGGGCTGGCTGGGTGAACAGTGAACAGTAAACAGTGAACGGTGAGGTTGCAGGAATCGAACATCGTGGTTCGGGGTTCGGGGTTCGGGGCTTGGGGCTCGGGGTTCGTTCCCAACTGACGGAGTTCGGACATCGGACATCGGACATCGGATTTCGTAATCGTGATCGTAATCGTAATTGGTAATCGTGATCGTAATCGTGATCGTAATCGAGCCGTTTGAAGGTTTGAACGTTGGAAGGTTCGCAGGTTAGTAAGTTCCAGGTTCGCAGATTCGCAATCAGTTGAAAGTTGATGGTTGATCATTCGTTTTGTTCGTCTACCTTCTCTCGTCTCCCGTCTCCCGATTCACCGACTCACCGATTCACCGACTCACCGATTCACCGACTCACCGACTCACCGATTCACCGTCTTTCGGACCTTCCCAATCGTCAAGGACCTGGCGGACTTTCGAGTTCACCTCGTCGCGGGCCTGGCGCCGCTCGCAGCCGCGCGCCAGGAGCTTGTCGTACGGCGTCTCGGCGTGCCGGATGTGGGCGGCGACCGCGAGGCGGACGGCGACCGGATCCAGCGCCTTGGCCGCCGCGGACCGCCCCACCCGGCCGCTGTACTTCAGACAGGCGTGCTCGGCGATGGTGAGTTCCACTCCGGCCGGCGCCCGGGGGTACTGCTCCCGCACGCGGCGCGCGAAGAGGGCCACGAAATCGCGGTCGATCTCGGCGCGCCGCTCGGCCTCGCGGTCGCGGCGGCGGGCCCTGGCATCGGCGTCGGAGAGGCACTCGGTCTCGGCGCGGGCGAGCGCCGCCTCCTCCACCAGGAGTCCCTGGCGCTCGTATCGCTTCCGCGCCCGGCTCCATTTGAGGACCACGGCGGACAGGGTCGAGTGCTTGCGCGCCCGGCGGGTGATGGCGGCATCGCCTGACGGCAGGAAGACCAGGTGGTCCAGTTCGGCGCAGGCAAGGCAGAAGGCGCGATTGCCTTCCCCGAGAACGATCCAGGCCTGGCGCCCGAGCGGCTCGTGGCACTCGTCACACGACGAGTCTCGATGGGAGATGAACACTTTCAGGTCTTGGTTGTCTGCGTTGGGCATTTCAATATTTCTCCGTCCACCCCTCGTTTGGAAATCTGCGTAACCGCGCCGAACTTCGCATGTTGCCTCGGCTCACGACGGGGCGGAACACCCCCCGGATTTCACCCGGGGCTACCGATGTACGGCGCGCAGGTAGCGTGTCGCTGAAAAGGTTCCCATCGGTTGTCCATGACCACGATGCGCGCGAACGAGATGGACTGAGGACCAAACGATCGCTACACTTACCGCTCGGTTCCGGCATCACCGGCCTGAAATCATGAGCACGACGTTTGATGTCCGAAGTCCGAAGATCGATGTCCGAAGATCGATGTCCGATGTCCGATGTCCGATGTCCGACATCCGACGAACGGGAACGAGCATTGGGTCACGATCACGATTACGATTACAATTACGAATTACGAGCACGAGATCCGAACTCCTATCTCCTATCGCCTCACTCCTAACTGTTCACTGTTCACTGTTTTCCGTTTACTCTTCACTCTTCCTCGCCGAATCCGCCATGCGGCGATGTCCGGGCGGGAGGCCACGGCCAGGGATAGATACCGGTTCTCCTCGGCATACATGACCCTCTCGGCCACCAGACGGTCAAGAATCTCACGGAGACGCGCCGCGTCGGCGACGCCGGCGAAGCGCGCCTCGAGGTCCGCGAACGTACGGGTTTCGAGACATTCCCGGTACACGTCCCGCCACACCCCGGACAGGGTAAACCGCCGCGGCACGTTCCGGTGGTCGGTGATCTCCAGGAAGTCGCCGCCATCTAGGTAGAGGAGCGCCTGAGTCGGGGTGCGCCCCTCGCGGAGCGCGGTGGCGCGGATCGCTTCGTGGGTCTCCCGCCACCGCCGGCAGGCGTCGCGCACGGGCGTCCAGTCCGCCGGCCGGCATTCGGGCGTGTAATCCCAACGGCGATGCGGCAGTTCCAACCGCTCGCAGACTCCCGCCGGCAGAAACTCCGGATAGCGGGGATGGTTCCTCACCCCGATCACCCCGAATTCCCCCCGACAGACGTCCACCGCGCTGCCGGTTGTCAGGTCGAACTCCATGATCATCCCCGGCGGCGGGTAGGCCGTGGCGGACCGCTCGATATTGGCCACCGACTCGTCCACTTCGGCCGCGGTGGAGCCGGGGAAGTCGGTCACGAGTCCGAAGGGATTGCCAATCTCCAGCTCCGCGCAGGTCTTGAGCAGCTCCAGGTTCTGGATGGCCGTAGTGCCCTTGTTCATCCGCCGCAGGTACGCGGTGGAGAAACCCTCGACGCCCGTGTGCGCCACAGTCAGGCCGGCCGCCCACAGCGCCAGCACATCCCGCGGCCGGGCGCCCGCGCGCAGTTCGATCTGGAGCTGGATCTGCCGGCCGGAGGCCGCCAGGCGCCGGCCCAGCTCGGCCAGGCCGGTGGGGCGCATGCAGAGGTCGCCCAGCACCACGCGGGGGTTGGCGTGCCGGGCCACCAGCGCCTCGACCTCGGCGGCGACCTGGCGGGCCGGCTTGGCCCGGTACCGCCGCCGCTCGTTCATGTTGCAGAACAGGCAACGGCGCTTCGCGTCCCCGGTAGATCCGGCACGGTCCCACCAGCAGCCCCGGGCGGTCTGGAGCCAGATCCGCCACTCGATGCTCAGGGGATCCGCCGCGGCGGCATAGTCGTCGAAGTCGGGGAGCGGCAGGGCGGCGACGTCGTCCGCCTCCCAGACGGGCGCGCCGGCGGGGAACCGGTCCAGGTTGCCGCGGGTGAGGAGTCCCGGTACGTCGTCCGGCGGCTCCTGCCCCGCCGCCAGCCGCTCCAAAAGGGACTCCAGGGGGCGCTCGCCCTCCCCCTGGACGACGGCGTCGATCTCCGGATACTCGCGCATGAACGAAGGGCCCGCCGCGCTCCGCAGCAGGCTGCCGCCCCAGACGATGAACACCCCGGGATTGGCGGCCTTGATCCGCCGTCCGAGCAGGACGTTGGCGAAAAGCTGATGGAAGGTGGCGGTCAGGCCCACCACGTCGGTCGCCGCGGCCAGGCGTCCGGCCAGCTCGGCGGCGTGCGCGTCGATGGCGTCGAGAATTCCCGCCGGGTCTGCGTCGGGCGGGGGCAGCATCATGCCCTTCGCCGCCTCCGCGGCGAAGGCCGCGCGCAGCAGGCCGGGCAGGCCGCCGCGGCGCTCCGGGTAGACGAGACCGGCGTAGAGCGCCTCGCCGGCCAGCGGGTCTTCCTGGATGGCCCGGTAGGCCGTCCGGCCCAGGCGCCGGGCCACCTCCACGTGTTCCGGCCAGACGGCGGCCGCGCAGCCGGGGACCCGCGCGGCCACCCACGCCTTCAGGGCCGCCAGCGCCGCCGACGGCACGTGGCCGTCGAGCCAAGGCATCGAAACTAACGCAATGCGCATCCGGGTGCCCGCGGCGGCGTCCGCAATCAGTCAGGTTTGATATCAGATGACTTGTCGTCGACGAGCTTGACGTCAGCCTGGTCCCACTTCTCCCGCACCTGCGCCTGTGACCGGTCGACGGATTGATCGCCCCAGATATTCGACGACGGGGACAGGCCCAGGTCCTCGGCCACTTTCCAGTGCTTGTGGTCGACAACGGCTTCGTCCGACGGCCCCGCGCCGACGCCCGCCCAGGATTTTTCGGCCAGACCCACATTTTTGTGGAGCAAGAAATCCTTGTCCCCTTTCACGCCGTCGATCTTGGCGGCCACGGTCCGTGCACCCGACATCAGGCCCTTGGCGAGGAGCGGATCGCCGCCTTCCTCTTCGTCGTCAAACCGGACGGCATCGTTCCCCAAACCCTTCAGTTTGGCCGCCCAGACGCTCTTTTCCTCGGGGGCACCGCCGATGACGGCCATCCTCTCGTCGGCACTTTCCAGTTTGTGCTTGATCTGGAGGTCACCGGGCAACTTATGACCGATCATGGACACTTTTTCGTTGCCGAGCACGAGCTCGTTCTTGATCTGGAGGTCGCCGCCTCCCTTGGGTAGCCGTTCCGCCAGCTGCATTTGCGCCTTCTCGTCGCCGAGCTGGAGCTTGTCGCGCACCAGCATCCCCTGCAGCTTGTGATCCCCGATGAGCTCGCCCTCCGCCAGGTCCATCTTGGGCGGCAAGGCGGCAGGCGCCGTCTCGGCGAGTTCCTTCATCATCGCCTCGCCCTTGATCGCCAGGGGCTCCTGGAGCTTCCCGGCGAGCGGCTCGGCGAGCTTGTCGAGCGCGCCGTCGTCGCCCATGTCCGGCGGCTGCGATCCGATTCGATTGATGGACATAACACCTCCTCCCTTTATGAAAACATCGCTCGTTGCTTACTTATCGGCTCTTTCTCCGCCGCGTTGCGCGCTTTTCCCGGCCGCCCGGGCCGCGGGGCGGCGCCGCGGCTCGCCAGTCCGCCTCGATGCGGTCACGCAGCGCGGCGACGCCGGGCAGCGCGGTGATGCGGCCTTCGGCGTCGAAGGCGGTCAGGGCCGTCAGCGCGTCGAAGTGCTCCAGGCTCAGGCGCAGGTAGCCCGCCGGACGCGGCCGGCCGAGGCGCGCCCGCGGGACGCATCGCCAGGCGTCGAGGTATCGGCACTCCAGGGGCCGCTCCGGCCGGCCGAACACGGCGCACCGGCCGCCGGCGAGATGGCGGCAGACGGTCCGGACGATGAGCTGCCAGCCGTCGTCGGCCACGCCCACCGACACACCGGGATAGCCCAGGACAAATTGCAGGTAATCCAGGTTTGTCGCCGTGGCCGGCGTGCCGTGGGAGATCAACAGGGCCCGGCAGCACCAGGTCTCGCAGCCGGCGCACGGGTCCCTGAGTTCCGCGTACGTGCGCGGCGGCTCGGGCGCCGCGGTCTCGCCACGGATCACCTCCTCCCGCCAGGCCCGATCCATAGGGTCGGCGCCGGGAACGTCCCCATCGACGGGCCAGCCCGGAATCGGCAGCGGACGGAAGGCGGCGCTCAATGCCGGCCAGTCGGGCACGTCCACCAGCCGGCCCTTGCCGTCGAATGTCAGCAGCGGGAGGAGCGCCTCCAGCCGCCGCCGGTCCAGGCGGTAGAATCCGTCAGGCTCGGCGCCGGCCAGCGACGCCTTGTACCAGCACCGGTACGGGTTGTAGTGGCGACAGACGCGCGGCTGCTCCGGCCGGTCGTGGATCCGGCAGGCGCCCGCGGAGGGATCGAGGAACCGGCACGGCGCCCGGTAGAACAGCTCCCAGCGCCCGGTGCGGAAGAGACCCAGCTCGATCCGCTCGAAGTTCAGGAGGAAGCGGGCGTGGTCCACCTCGGTCAGCGTTTCCAGCCGGACCTTGCCCAGGGGCAGGTAGGCGCAGCACGGCGTGTCGGGGCACGTGGCGCACTGTGATTCAGACGCCTCGGCGAAAGTCAGGCGGCTGGCGGACGGCAGCGATCCGATGGTTCCATCTTTCATGGCAACGACTGGTTCAATTGTAGCGCAATCGTCCAATGGAGGGCAGGAGAATTTCCCCGGCGGGAATCGAGGGGCTCGGGGTTCGGGGCTCGGGACTCGGGGCTCGGGGCTCGGGGCTCGGGACTCGCTCCCGTCAGACGGACATCGGACATCGGACTTCGGGCAGCCCGGATTCACCACAGAGGACGCAGAGGACACAGCAGCGTTTTTTGTTCTGGACTTTAACCGAGAGCCGTATCCCGTCTCCCTTCTCCCGTCTCCCGTCTCCCGTATCCCGACTCACCGACTCACCGACTCACCGATTCACCGATTCACCGACTCACCGATTCACCGACTCACCGATTCACCGACTCACCGATTCACCGACTCACCGATTCACCGACTCACCGATTCACCATAAGACAAAATCCAGTGTTTCCGCGGCGTTTTCCCGGTAGGTGCCCTCGATTTTGAATTCGCCGTCGATGTCGGTGAGCACGACGACCAGGTACTGCGGCCCGGCCGAGTAGGTGACCTCGTAGTAGATGTACGTTCGCCGCTCGCCGTCGAACAGGTTGTTCGTTTCGGTGTAGTGGAGCATCTTCCGGCCGAGGATCGCCCCCGCCTCCTGGCGGCGCTTGGCGTGGGCGGCGACGAACTTCTCGCGGCTCACCTCCTGCCGGTAGCCCCGCGCCAGGCAGCGGTCGTACGCCTCATCGGCCTGCTCCGCAGCGACGAGGTCGCAGTAGACGCCCACCAATTTCTCGTCCAACTCCAGGGGCGCCGGCCGGGGCGGCTTGTTCCCCTTGCAGCCGGCCAGGATGATCACCAGGAGCAACACCGCCGCCGCCGCCACCGCCAAAATCGTGCCCGTTTGCATGGCTCGCCTCCCACCGGGATTGACCGTGTTCACATCCATAGACGGCTTTTACCGGAAAATTCCGCGTTCATCGAGGGAATGCTATCACCAGGACATACGGATAGGCAATCAGTGGGTCAATCCAGATGGTGAATGGGTGAATGGGTGAATCGGTGAATGGGTGAATCGGTGAGTCGGTGAATCGGTGAGTCGGTGAGTCGGTGAGTCGGTGAATCGGTGAATCGGTGAGTCGGTGAATCGGGAGACGGGAGACGGGAGAGGAGAGACGGGATACGGCTCTCGGTTAAAGTCCAGAACAAAAAACGCTGCTGTGTCCTCTGCGTCCTGGTGAATCCGAGCTGCCCGAAGTCCGATTCCCGATGTCCGCAAAGCGGGAACGGCCTCCTAGTCCCGGGGCTCGATAAATGGATTGACGTATGGCGGACACGATCATAGAATGCGCGCAGTTCTACCGCCGGTCAAGTTGTTCCGTTTCCCATTCGCCCATCGCGGGCGGGCTCGTGCATTCACAGTCGGAGTCCCATGCAGGAGGTGGGCCATGGCCGAGGCAGCCGTCCAGGTCCTGTTCATCAGCGGGTCCATCGGGCTGGGCCATGTCAGCCGGGACGTAGCCATCGTCCGCGCCCTGCGGGAGCGGCGCGCCAGCATCCAGGTCGACTGGCTCGCGGCGGCGCCCGCCGACCAGTACCTGCGCGACGCGGGCGAGCGCCTCTTGCCCGAGTCCGCCGAGTTGGCCGACGAGAGCGCCCTGGCCGAGGCGGCCGCCGACGGGGCGCAACTCAGCCTCGTCCGCTACGCCTTCGGGGCGATGCGGCACTGGTCGCAAAACGTGGAGGTCCTCAAGCGGGTCACGGCAGCGCAGCGCTACGACCTGGTCGTCGGGGACGAGACGTATGAGATCAGCCTCGCCTTGAAGAAAAAACCCGCTCTCAAGACGTTCCCGTTCGTGATGATCTTTGATTTCGCCGGATTCCAGCCCATGACGTCCCGGCCCATGGAGCGCCTCGGCGTCTGGTTCTGGAACCATGCCTGGTCGAAGGGCTACCGGCAGAAGCCCCGCCACGTGGACATGAGCCTGTTCATCGGTGAGCTCGATGACATCCCGGACACGCCGTTCGGCCTCTGGCTCCCCAACCGCCGGGACTGGGCCCGGACGCGGTGCCGGTTCGTGGGCTATATCCTGCCCTTCGACCCGACCGACTGTTGTGACACGGCAGCGGTGAAGCGGCGCCTGGGCTACGGGCCGGAACCGCTGGTGGTCGCCGCCATCGGTGGCACGGCGATCGGCCGCGAGCTGCTGGAGCTCGCCGCCCGGTCGTACCCGGCACTCAGGGAACGAGTGCCGGGCGTGCGGCTGGTGCTGGTGTGCGGGCCGCGCCTGCCGGTCTCCGCCGTCGCGGCGCCGCCCGGCGTTGAGATCCGCGGATACGTCCCGGCGCTCTTCGAGCATTTCGCCGCCAGCGACGCGGTGGTGACCCAGGGGGGCGGCACGGCGACGCTGGAACTCACCGTGCTCCGGCGGCCGTTCATTTTCTTCCCGGTGGAGGGGCATTGCGAACAGGAGTTCGCCGTGGCCGATCGGCTCGCCCGCCATGGCGCCGGCCACCGGATGGTCCTTTCCACCACCACGCCGGAGCTCCTGGCCCAGGCGATAGCCGAACAGCTCGACGCTACGCCCGACTACCCGCCGGTGCCCGCGGACGGCGCGCAGCGCGCCGCGGAGCTCCTGGACGGATTGCTGCCGTCCGATCGGCCGGAAAACCGGGGATAGGGGTTCGGGACCAGACGGTTTCGCCTAGAGAGCACGGAAAACTCAAGCTCATGCGCTGATCGGTCTCGGTGAATGGGTATTCGGATCTGGGTTTGTGATCCAGGGCCCAGGTCCGATTTCCGATATCCGATGTCCGCGTTGCGGGAACGAGCCTCGAGTCTCGATTACGAATTACGAATTACGAATCACGATTACGAATTACGATTACGAATCACGAGCACGACGAACCCAGAACTCCTATCTCCTATCTCCTATCTCCTATCTCGCCCTCGCCCGCCAGGCCCAGATGCCCAGGGCCAGCAACATGACGGCGCTCACCGCCAGCAGCCACCCGGCACCCCGGGGCCAGCCGTCCCGGCGGAACGGGACGGGGCCGGGATCGCCCTGGAGGATGAACGGCGCCCAGAAGAACGGATCGCGGCTCCGGGGATCGCGCGCCACCGCCAGCTTGGCCGCCCGCAGGGCCTCGCTCTTGGACGCGCCTTCCCACATCTGCCGGTAGAACTCGGTCATGAGCGTCGCCGTGCTGCGGTCCCCCACCGGCCAGAGGCTCATGACCAGGCTGGCGGCGCCGGCATAGGTGAACGCCCGGTTCAGCCCCACGATCCCCTCGCCGCGCGACAGCTTGCCGAGACCGGTCTCGCAGCCGCTCAGCACCACCAGGTTGGCGTCCAGCTTCATGTTGAAGATCTCGTACGTGTACAGGGCGCCGTCGTCGTCGCCGTCGGCGCCGCCGACCGAGGCGAACACCAGGCGCGAGTAAAAGGGCTGGCGATCATCGAGGTAACTGTGCGTCGAAGGATGCAACACCCGGAAGGCGCCGGCATTGGCCTTGAAGTTCTTTTCCGTGGCCTCGCCCTTCAGGAAGAGCTGAGACCGCGGGATCAGGCGGTAAATGTCCCGGGTTTCGGCCTCGGACCAGGGCAGGCTGACCGGCGCGGCGGCGCCCGACGCGCTCGCGGTGTCCGGCCGGAGGAATTCGGGATTGCCCAGGAGCAGCACATTGCGCAGCCGGGCGTCCGGCGGCGGGCCGGTGGGAAACGTGTTGATCATCCCGGCGTACGGCAGGTAGCTGATGGCGAACCGCTCCAGCCAGAACCGGATCTCACCCTCCCGCGACCAGCGGTCCACCAGCATCTCGAACGGCAGGTAGTGGAGCATGTGATCGGGAATGATCAGCAGGCGGTCGATCCCCGCCAGGTGTTCCGACCATGGACTGGACAGTCGCCGGCACAATTCGTGCATTCCCTTGGTCCGGATGCCGGCCCACCGCTGGTTGCGCAGGAAGTTGCCGTCCGTGTCCACTGACCGGGGGCTGAACAGGTTGAAGCTCACGTCGCGGAGCAGTGCCTCGAGCCGGTCGCGCGTAAGGTGCAACGTGCCGAACCGGACCCCATCCTTCCGGATCAGCCAGTAGTACGTGTCCAGCTCGCCGACGAAAAACTCCACCGCCGCCGTGCGCGGCGGCAGGCGCCGGCGCAACTCGTCGAGCGACACGAAACCCGGCGTCAACAGCTCGAAGAAACGCGGGTTCTCGCGGCGGAGCCGATCCAGGAACTCGCCCCGCTGGCGCTCCAGCAGCCCGATCTCCGACCGCACCGAGAGCAGCCGCACGTCAGTCTCGGCCACGCCGGCGCGGACCAGGTCGGTGTACATCTTGTGCCGGTCCTCCAGCTTGCGGCCGAGCAGCAGGAACTCCGTGTTCCGCTCCGGTGACACCCCGCCGATGTGCTGCAGGAGTCGGGTCTGGGCAATGGTCGCGGACAGGTTGCGCGCCTTCGCCTTCTCGGAGAGGCGGAACGCCTCGGCCATATCCCTCGCCCGGCCGTGCCGCCGGAACGACTCCTCGTGGATGGCGATCAGCGACTCGTAGTTGCTGAACAGGTCCTCGCCGAATCCGATCCGCTCCTTGTAGTTCAGGAGCGAGTTCTCGATCTCCTCCAGATAGTCCAGCGCCCGCTGGTAGTGGTCGATCGCCTCCGCCGTCCGGCCCAGTTTCCGATAGCAGGCGCCCATCGCCCGCAGCGTGCCCACCTCAAACGCCCGGCTGTTGAGCCGCCTGGTCGCGGCCAGCACCTTCTGGAACTGGTCCAAGGCCTCGACGAACTGGTCCTGCTTGTAGAGGAAGTGCCCGATCACCCAGTCGCAGTCGGCGACCGCGCCGTCTTCGCGGATTTCGGCGAACAGGCGGCGGGCGTTTTCCACGTAGGTGTACGCCTCGGCGCGGCGATCCATCTTGAACAGGCTCCACCCCATGCACTCCAGCACGACGCCTTTCTGATATTGGAGACGCATCCGATCCGCAATTTCGAGCGATTTCCGGAAATGCTCCATCGCGGCTTCATGTTGCTTGCGGGTCTGGTCCAGGATCCCCAGGTCGGCCTCGAGCACGGTTTCGCTGAACGGATCGTTTGTCTCCCGCGTCATGCGCAGGGCTTGCTGGTAGAAGGCCTCGGCGTCGTCGTACTCGTAGAGCCGGTGCTTGAGATCGGCCAGTTTTTTGAGCGCCTGCACCTGGCTGCTCCGCTGCTGCACCTTCACGGAGAGCACCAGCGACTGGTTGTAGGCGTCCAGCGCCCCCTGCAGGTTGCCCATCCGCTCGCTACAAAGGCCCAACTGCACGTGGATGTCGGCCTGCCGCCGGATGTGCTTGGTCTGTTCGGCGTGGCGCATGACGTTCCGGAAGTGCTCCTGGGCCAACAGGTGGTCTCCCAGTTGGGCGTAGTAGTTGGCGTAGAGTTGCTCAATGTTGCGTTCGAGCTCTTCGTCCCCGATGATGGCGCACAGGCTGAACGCCTCGTCGGCCACCGCGCGGCACTTCTCGTACTCGCTGGCATACAGGTGCAGATTGCCGATCTGTTGGAGGTAGTACGCCTGGTCGCGCAGCCGGCCGGCGTGGCCGGCCTCGTCGGCCCGCTGCCGGGCCAGCGCCATGGCCTTGTCGTCGCGCCCCTCCATCTGGTACCGCACGATGGTCAGAATCGACGTGGAGAGAATCTCGGGATTCTGGGCGCGCGCGACCTCTTCCCACCGAAAAAAACCGTTGTAATCATCGAGGTAATAATGGAGCTCGGCGATGGAGCTGGTGAGATAGCAGTTATCCGGATCCAGCCGGCGCAGCCCCAGCAGGAAGTTCAGCGCGCGCTGATGCTCGCCCGTGACATCCACCGCCAGGAGGTAGATGTCGAAGAACATGTCCTGGCGAGGCCGGCGGGCGATGGCATCTTCCAGAAACTCGATAGCGCGCGGGTAGTCGGTCTGGATGCGGTAGTTCGTCCCCAGCGCGAACAGGTAATAGGCGTTGTCGGGGTCGCGCTTGAGCTTTTCCAGGAAATAGCGCTCCCCCCAGGCCAGGCGGTCCAGCTTGGCGAGCACCCAGGTGAAATAGTAATAGCCGCGGACGTCCTCCGGCTCCTGGGTCATGAGCAGGTGGGCCTGCTCCAGCGCCTCGTTCAGGCGGTTGTCGCCCACCAGGAACATGATTTCGTTGACGCGATCCACATCGGGGGCCGCAGCGACACCTCCCAGTCCGGTCAGGCCCAGGACCACCCAGCAGAGTGTGGCTCGAAGCACGCGGAGGTGATTCATGACGTTCTATTGTATTGAAAGGGCTGCCAAAAACAAAGGATTTCCCAGCGGTGATTTTGGTATAATGGCGCCGCCGCCGTCCGGAAACGCGCCGCCGGCCGCCGGGAATGATACGCGCGAGGAGCCGCCCGTGAGTGAACCCGCCGCCGGTCCGCCCGCCGCCAAACCCGCCAAACCCGCCGAGCTGACAACGCTCGACAAGTACCTTGTCGCCGGAATCGAGAACCAGGCCACCACCATTTACATGTTCCCCGGGGCCTGCATCACCTACCGGGTGGGCAACAAGCTGCTCAAGGTCCCGAACACCACGCTCAATCCGGGCCAGACCATGGCCATCGCGCTGGAGATCCTGCCCAACTACGTGGTGGAGCAGCCGACGGCCGAGTCCAAGCGGATTTACCTGGACCGGGTCAAGAGCCTCGACTTTTCCTACTCCGTCCAGGGTCTGGCCCGCTTCCGGGTGAACCTGTTCCGCCAGCGCGGCTCCCTGGCCTTCGCCATGCGGGTCATCCCCCACGACATCCCGCTCCTGAGCTCGTACCAGCTGCCGGATGATTTCCTGCAGTCGCTCAAGGGGCTCCGGGGAGGACTCTGGGTGATCCACGGCCGGGGCCGCGGCGGCAAGAGCGCGTTCCTGGCCTCCATCGTGGAGCACCTCAACGCCACCCAGAACCGCCTCGTCACCGTGCTGGAGCCCACCATCCAGTTCAGCCACCGCAACAACCTCTGCCTCGTCACCCAGCGCGAGATCGGCTCCGACATGAACAGCATCGAGCAGGGGATCGACGAGGCGCTGCGGCAGGACCAGGACATCCTCGTCGTGGACGAGCTCAACTCGCCCGAGTCGTTCGACAAGGTGCTGGAGGCGGTCGTGAAGGGCATGACCACCTTCGTGGCCATGGGCACGCCGGACGTGGAAAAGACCATCCGCCAGCTCCTCGGATTCAAGCCCCAGAACCGGCAATTGGACCTGGTCAACGACCTGATGACCCACCTGCGGGCGCTGCTCTCCACCGAGCTGACCATCGATCCGGCGGGGCGCCGGACGGTCGCGGTCCAGTATCATCCGGCCAACCTCGTCAACTCGGTCCTCCTGACCAAACGCACCGAGCTGGAACAGAAGAGCTCCCAGAAGTCCATGCTGCACGAGTTCGACAGCTCCTCGTCGGTGGACCAGAGTTGGTTCGACAGTGAGTGATCCCCGCCACACCACCGGCCGGCCCGCCCGCCGGCGGCGGTTGTCCGCCGCCGCCTGGCTCTGCGCCAGCTTGTGGGCGGCCGCCGGCGCCGCCGGGGCGACCGCGCCGGAAGCCCCGGCCGGCTGGGTGACGGCGCTCCCCGGCAACTGCGATTTTTACGCCACGGCGGACCTGGCCCGCCAGCCCGCCGCCCGCGAAACGCTCCTGCGGCTGTTCCCCGCGGTGGCGCCCGTGCTCCAGCGCGTCCGGGACGCCGGGCTGCTCCCCGCGGCCGCGCGGCTGGACGGCCTCGCCCTGACGGGCATCCGGCGGGACGACGACGTGTTCCTGGGCGTCTGGCTGCAGGGTGATTTTCAGGAGGCGGCCATCCTGAAGGCGCTGGGGGACCGGGCGGCGCCGGTCAGCCCGTCGCCCGGCGTGGCCTTCTTCCGGCTCCGGGAGCCGGGCACCGATCCGCCACTCTGTTTCTGCTTCCCCCGCCGCGATCTCCTCGTGGCGGGCAAGGCAGAGACGCTGGCCGCACTCCGCCAGCCCCGCCGGCTCGACTCCCCGCCGCCAGCCCTGCTCACCGGCACGGGCGGCGCGGGCGCCCTGACTCTCTACCTCGGCGAAGGCCTCATGGCGCATCTGCTGGGCGCCGGCCCGATCGGATCGTCCTACGCCACGCTCCGGCGTCTGTTCGCGGGGATCACCGAGCTGGCCTGGAACCTGGAAACGACGGGCCGGGGGACCTGCGTCGCGCGGCTCACGTGCCGGCGGCCGGAGGATGCCGCCGGCATCGCGCTGTTGCTGAAGAATTTCGTCTCGCTGGCCCTCGTGGCCGCCGGCCAGTCACCCACCGACGCGGAGACCATCCTGGCCGGCTTCGCAGTGGCGGCGACTGGCCCGTCGCTCCGGGCCACGTTCGACATGCCGCCCGCGCTGCTGGGCCGGCTCTTCCAGCCGGCCGGCCCATGAGCGGGATGACGGAATCGGCTGTGCAATATTCCGCCAAGGAGGACCGGTGTTTCAAGGACATCCCAAGGGACTGATTGTCGCCTTCTTCGCCAACATGGGCGAGCGCTTCGGCTTCTACACCATGATGGCCATCCTGGTCATGTTCCTGCAGGCCAAATACGGCCTGGCCCAGGACGAGGCCGGCTGGATCTACAGCGGCTTCTACTTCCTGATTTACGCCCTGGCGCTGCTGGGCGGCTTCATCGCCGACCGCAGCCAGAACTACAAGGGCACCATCATGACGGGCATCGTCATCATGTTCATCGGCTACGTGCTGATGGCCATTCCCGGCATGGGTCTGCCGTTCGCCATCCTGGGGCTCTTCACCATCGCCCTGGGCAACGGCCTCTTCAAGGGGAACCTCCAGGCGCTGGTGGGCCAGATGTACGACGATCCCGCCTACAGCAAGCTGCGCGATTCGGCGTACAGCCTGTTCTACATGGGCATCAACATCGGCGCCGTGTTCGCTCCCAACGCCGCCCGGTACATCCGCACCTGGTACCTGGAGCAGAACGGCTTCGGCTACGACGCCGACGTGCCGTCGCTGTGCCACCAGCTCCTGGCGGGGAAACTGGCCGAGCTGGGCGCGTTGCAGAAACTGGCCGACGGTGTTGCCGGCGGTCCGGTGGCGGACCTGAACGCGTTCGCCCGAAACTACCTCGATGTGTTCGCCACCGGCTACAACTACGCGTTCGGCATCGCCGCCGTGGCCATGCTGGTGTCGCTGGCCACCTACGTGCTGTTCAAGGGCTGGCTCCCCGACCGGCGCCAGCAGGTGGCCTCCGGCGAAGCCAAGCTGGAGATGCCGTGGGCTGAGGAGAAGAAGCGGCTGATGGCGCTCGGGCTGGTGTTCCTGGTGGTGATCTTCTTCTGGATGTCGTTCCACCAGAACGGCCTGACCCTGACCTACTTCGCCCGCGACTACACCGTCAAGACGGTGGATGCCGTCACCTACTTCATCTTCGACATCCGCGGCCTGCTGCTGCTGGCGGGCGTGATCATCGGGCTGGTGTTCCTGCTGGGCCGGAAGTCGTCCGGCGCGCGGCGCGCCGTGGGCGCCGGCATGGCCGTGGGCGGCGCCGCGCTGGGCTGGCTGCTGTTCCGGACCTACTCGCCGAGCAACCTCGTCGAGCCGGAGATCTTCCAGCAGTTCAACCCGTACTTCGTCGTCTTCCTCACGCCGCTGGTGGTGGGCTTCTTCGCCTGGCTCCGGGCGCGGGGCAAGGAGCCGTCCACGCCGCGCAAGATCGGCATCGGCATGGTGTTGGCGTCCATCGGGTTCATCATCATGGTGGCCAGCTCCATCAGCCTGCTGTCGCCGGCCGAGCTGGCGGGCGCGCCGTCGCCCGACCGCGTGTCGCCGTACTGGCTGATCAACACCTACCTCATCCTGACCATCGCCGAGCTGTTCCTGAGCCCCATGGGGTTGTCCTTCGTCTCGAAGGTGGCGCCGCCCCGGTTCCAGGGGCTCATGCAGGGCGGCTGGCTGGGCGCCACGGCGCTGGGCAACCAGCTCCTGTTCGTGGGCTCGTCCATGTGGGTGGTGTTCCCGCTGTGGCAGGTGTGGAGCGTGTTCGTGGTCTGCTGCCTGATCTCGGCCGCGTTCATCTTCACCATCCTGAAGCGGCTGGAGGCGGCCACCTCCGGCTAGGCCGGGAGCATTCACCGCAAAGTCACAGAGGACACCAAGGTTCAATCTGGCCCCGTCCGGCATCGGGCGGGGCCGTTTTTTCGGGACTCGAGACTCGAGGCTCGGGGCTCGTTTTCATTCGTTGAGAGTTGAGGGTTGCGGGTTGAGAGTTCGTGCTCGTAATTCGTAATCGTGATCCCAACCCGTCGTAGCCGGAACCAAAGGGGCATGATCGTTCACTCCAGCTCTGTGCCGCAATGCCGGGTCTCCGGCAAGCCCGTCCAGTTTCAAAGACAATAGCCAGGCGCCGCCCGGCGAAGCCGGGTAGCGCCTGGACAAGCGATGGTGTTTAAAGAATGCGCGCCCCGGTGACGGGGCGCGGAGAAGTGCGGTGTTCGCAGCAACCCGTTCTCCGCGCCCCGCGGCCGCGGGGCGCGATCCATACTTTTTGTCTTTCTTTCCAGGCGCTGCCCCGCGTTCGCGGGGCTGCGCCTGGCTATTTTCGTCCTGAATGCGGAGACGGTGCCGGTCGATGATGGGGTGGGCAACCCGTCCGATGGCGCGGCGAAAATCCTGCCAAATATTGGCAAAAAAAGGGAGTAACTGAGTAATCGTGATCGTAATCGGGGCTCGTCATCGATCATCGGACATCGGACCTGGGACCTGGGTGCTGGGCCTTGGATCACAGAACTCAGATCCTGGCACCCATTCACCGATTCACCCATTCACCATATCCCCATTCACCCATTCGCCGACCTACCGTTCCCCTGCCCGTGGCATAATCGACCGGTTGGCACGCCGGAGGTACCGCGAGCGGCAGATCGCGCCTTGCAAAGGTTACTGGACCAACCGGTGAAGTGATGCTTGGATGGGCGGTTTTCGGATATACAGGACAAGTGGTTCCGGTTCCGGCGGCTTGGGGCGCGTTTGCGGCTTTCAAGGTTACAGTTGATAAATGATCGGTTTCGGCAAAAATTGATACAATAGAAGCACAGTCGATACGTCAATCGGGAGGCTGATTTCGTGATACCCCTGGACCGCGACACGCTGCCGGAAGCCGAGGCCGTTCACCTGCGCCTGCTGAGGCAGGCCCCCCCATGGCGCAAGCTGGAATCGGCGGCTCAGATGTCCCAGGCGGTGCGCACCCTGGCCGAATGCGGCCTGCGTCGGCGTCACCCGGCCGCCGGCCCTGACGAGATCCGCCGTCGATTGGCCGGCCTGCTTCTCGGAGCGGAACTCGCCGGACGGATTTTCGGCTGTTGCCCCGGCGACGGACCGCCCAAGCCGGATGGCACCGATGATCACTGAACCCATCCGCGTGACGCTGATGGTCACCCGGATTCTGGAGCAGCTCGGGGTGGCCTACCTGTTGGGTGGGTCCCTGGCCAGCGCGGTTCACGGGATCATGCGGGCCACGCTGGACGCAGACCTTGTGGCCGATATCCGTCCCCGGCATGTTCACTCGCTTGTCGACGCGCTCTCGGGCCAGTTTTACATCGAGGAACAGTCCATCCGGTACGCCCTGCGTCATCGCGGCCATTTCAACCTGATCCACTTGGAAACCATGTTCAAGGTGGATATTTTCATCCCCGCCGGGCGCCCGTTCGACGCGCAACAATTCAAGCGACGTATCCGGATGCCGGTGGATCCCGACGGTTCGGCAACAGTGGATATCGCCACCGCCGAGGACACGCTGTTGGCCAAGTTGGACTGGTACAACCAGGGAGGTGGCGTCGCCAACCGGCAATGGCTCGACGCCGTGGGGATCATCCGCGTTCAAGGCGAGGCGCTGGAATGGGAATATCTGCACCGTTGGGCGGCCGAGCTGGGCCTCGCGGAACTGCTTTCCCGAGCCGTCACCGCGGCCGGCGGCACGAGGGGCTGAAACTCAATTTCAAACAGTCGGACATCGGACATCGGAAATCGGACATCGGAAATCGGATATCGGAATTTGAACCTCGTCACGGCACAATCCGACTCGGCTACAAATAGCCAATAGAATATTAGCAATCAGCAATAACCAATAATCCGAAATGACCAATGAAAAATGATCAATGGAATTGATCAATAGCAATCTCCCCGCCCCGATTCACCGATTCACCGACTCACCGATTCACCGTTTCCCCACGAGGTGGAACTTCTCCTGCCGCGGCCGCACCCACTGGGTCCCCGCGGCGGTCACAGAGGCGTCCTCCTCCAGCATCATCCGCACCTCCTGGCCGTCCCACTCGGGCACCGGCGAGGCGGCGTACAGCTCGACGGCCCACCAGGTGTCGGCCAGGATCGTCCGGTCGCCGCGGACCGGGATGGCTTCCTGCCGGTCCCACAGGCCGATGACGGGTCCGGCGCCATGGCCGTGGTCGCCCACGGGATGGGAGTAGACCGACCCCTTGATCCCCGCGGCGCGCATGGCCGCCAGCGCGGCCGCCAGCGCCTCGTTGCCGGTCCGCCCCGGGCGCATGGCGGCGCACACGATGTCCTGGAGGCGGTTGCCCACCGCCAGCGCCTGTTTCAGACCCGCCGGCGCGTCCGTCTCGCCCGGCCGCAGCACGTAACCCATGTGCTGGGTGTCGGTGGCCAGCCCCGCGGCGGTGAGTCCCAGGTCCACGTGGATCAGGTCGCCGGGCTCGATGACCGTCTCCGTGTCGTCGGGCGGCTTGAATCCGCCGCCCAGTCCGCGGCGCTGCACGTCCACCGTGGGGTGGAACCAGACGCCGCAGCCGAAGCGGGCCGCCTCCTGGCGCAGCCACCAGACCACGTCGGTGGTGGTGGTTTGGCCGGGTGTGATCACTTCGGCCGAGAAGGCTCGCCCGATCAGGCCGTGGGCGACGCCCATTAGCCGCCGGTAAAAGGGGAGCATCTCCGGCGGGCGCAGGGAGAGGTATTCCACCGCCAGGTTGTCGTTCCGGACCAGGCGGGCGGTCCAGGACGGTCCGAGCGCCGCCTCCAGCAGCTCGCGGTCGCCGGCGGACAGACCGTCCGCGAGCGCCGTCGTCGCTGAGATGTTCACGGCGATGGACGCCGGTTGCCGTTCCTCCAGCAGCCGCCGCAGGAGCGCCCAGGAGAGCCGGTCGCGGGGCACCTGCCGGGCCAGCTCCGGATCGCGGTACGGCTGGTACAACCCGCCGCTGTCGCTGCCGCCGATGACCCGCCGCTCCACGCCGGCCTCGCCGCGGTCGCAGAAGACGAAGATGGAACGCCGGTGCGCCGACAGCTCGGTGGGCGCCACCAGCGAGAAGAACACCGGGTCCTCGTTGTACTCGCTGGCGATCACGATCCACATGGCCACGCCCGCCCGACGCATCACGGCCGGCAGGATGCGCTCCAGCCGGAGCCGCAGCCACTCCTGGCGGAGCGCCGCCTGCTCCCGCAGTGTCGGCAGCGCCGCGGCCGGATCGGCGGCGGCGGTGGAGGTGGCGGTTGCGGCGGCGAGCGCCGCGCCGAGAATACCCAGGGCCAGGGCGGCCCCGACGACAACGGCAGCGGGTCGGCTCACGGGATTTCTCCTCACGATGGGATGTCGAGGGATTACTTGTTCGGCGGCTCCACGGCCAGCACCGCGACGTTGCCGGCGTGGTCCATGGCCCGCACCAGGAGCTGCCGCACCTCGGCGGCCAGCGCCGGCACGGCCAGCTTCGCCCGCTCCAGCGTCTGGTCGCAGATGCCGTCCTCGGGGAAGAGCGGTTCCCAGCGCCGCCCGCCGTCGACCGAGTATTCCAGCGCGTGGATGGGGCTGCGCTCGTCGGCCGCCTCGATCCGGAACTCCATGCCCTTGCCGGTCCGGCCGGACTCCAGCGCCCGGAGCCGCGGCGGCCGCGTGTCCACGGTGACCACCGGGCTCACCAGCGTGTCGGCGCCGGCCTCGTCCGGCGGATTGGCCGGGGCGTCCGAAACGGTCACCCGGAACAGGTAGTCGCCGTCGGCCAGCACGTCCGGATCCACGTTGAGGTACTGCTCCCGCAGGGCGGCGGCCAGGCGGGTCCAGGCCGCGGCGCCCACGGGGCGCACGTCCACGGCGTATTCCCGCAGGTCGCCGTTGGGGTCCTCGTCGGTCCAGCTCAGCGACACCTGCCCGGTTTTGAAGATCTTGGGCAGCTGCATGGCGCCGCTCATTCGGGTCAGCGCCGCCTGGATGTGGGACGGCTGTTCCAGCGTGGACGCGGCGCCGTAGTCGGGCGGCTCACCCGGCTGCACCATGGACGGCTGCTTCTGGAAGACCACGCCCGGCGGATTCACCGCCACGGCCAGCAGCCGGGGCGCCTGGTTCTTCTGGACGTAGCTCACCGCCAGGCGCTCCACCCAGAAGCCGGCCAGACCGGGGGCTTTCCGGCCCTCGGCGTTCAGCGAGACCCGCACCTGGAAATAGCGCGCCGGCGGCGCGCCGATGGCGTAGACGGCATCGCCGCCGGTCAGCGCCTGCCAGTCGGTCCACGTGGCGTCGGGCCGGGCGGTGTTGCCGCAGCGGAACGCGTACTCGCCGCGCACCCCTTCGGGCAGCGGCGCCGTCACGGTCCGGAGCACGCCGAACCGGGCGACGGCGCCCGCATCGGCCACATCGGACACCCACTCGCCGGCGGCCGCGGCCTCGGCGCCCAGCCGATACACCCGGCCCTGGTTCGATGTGAACGCCAGGATGCCGTCAGCGCCCGCCAGCAGCGCGGTCACCTGCTCCTGACCCGACTCGGCCAGCGCCAGCCGCGCCCGGTCGGGCTGCCGGGCCAGCAGCCGGCCCTTCGTCCCGGTGCCCAGGATCACCGTCCCGTCCGGCTGCAGCGCGAACGCGAACGCCTTGTCCTCCTCGGAGCGCCACACCGGCACCGCGTAGCCGGCCTTGTCCAGGCGGTAGACCGCCGCCAGGTCGGCCGACGCGGTTCCCGCCGCGCCAATGGCGGCGGCCATCGCGTCGGTCTTCGTCCGCTTCGCCTTGGGCGTCTCGTCCCGCTGGAACACCGAGACCACCACGTCGGCCACGGCCGAGTCGGCGGCGACGGTGGCGGTTTTCGTCTCGCCGTCGACCGACTCCTTGCCGTACGCCAGCGTGTAGACCGCTCCATAACGGTCCACGACGATCTGGCGGATCTCGGCGAACGGGGCGTCGAACAGCGACACCGCGCGGCCGTCGGTCCCGACGCGGAGCAGATAGCCCGACGGCGCCGTGCCGGCCAGGAGCCCCCCGTCGGCCTCCGCCACCAAACTCAGGACGTGGGTCTCATCCGAATCGAACACCACGACGGGCTCGCCGTCGCCCACGCTGTAAATGCGCCCCTCCACGCCGGTGCCGGCGTAGAGCGTCCCGTCGCGGCCCAGGGCCAGCGCCCAGACGTACTTGCACTTGAGCTCGGCCATCACCGCGCTCTTGCCGTCGCGGCCCACGCGGTAGATCCGGCCGCCGGGGCTGCCCGCGGCGTACAGCGTGCCGTCGGGGCCGGCCGCCAGCGCGAAGATGTCCGGCTCCTCGGCGTCGAGCACCTCGGTCACGCCGCCCTGGGGCAGGAGCTTGAAGACCTTGCCGTCATGGCCCGTGCCGAAGTACACCGCTCCGGACGCGTCGCGCACCGCCGACAGAATGTACGGCTGGCCCGAGTCGCCCAGCTCGCGCAGGTCGGGCGCGGGGACGAGCCGCCCGTCGTCGGTGATCGCCAGGCCCTTGACCTTCCCAGCGCTGAAATCCTCGTAGGTGTCCAGCTCATACCACGCCGGGCGGACGGCCCGCGCCGCGGGCCACGCCGCCAGGACGAGCAGCACGACGGCCAGGACGCGCGCGGCGCCGGACCGGCGGTTAATCGGTTCGGACGACGAGCTGGAAGTTCTGGGCGCCGGTGATGACATAGTTCTGGTCTCCAAGGCTCTTCTCCAGGAAATGAATGTAACGCAACGGCACGCTGGCTCCCTGGGTGCGGGAGCCGCTGAAGATGTCCAGCCAGGACGCCGGCAGGGCCGGGAACGAGTGACCGCGGGAAAAAATCCCCTCGCCCTTCCGGTACAGCTTGACGTAGACGGTGGCGTTCTGGCGGAGGTTCCGGAGCGCCCCCACGAGCTGCCGGGCCGTCGTCACGGTGAACAGGCCCGGCTCCAGCTGGCGGTCCAACTGGGTCAGCGTCGCCCCGTCGCCGACGAACACCTGCACGGGTCCGGCGGGCAGGTCCGCCGGCAGGTGCAGTGGAAAATCAAGGGCGGTCATCCGGCCGTCCTGCAACTGGAGGTTGATTTTCAGGTTGACGGTCTCGCCCGCCCGGACTTCCGCCCGGTCCGACTGCACCGAGTCGATCCGGGCGGCGTTCAACTCGTCGCGGATCACCGCCTTGACACGGACGCCGGCCACGTCGAGCTCCTGGTACCCGGAGCTGAAGATGTACTGCAGCGGCACCGCCACGAACAGCGCCGCCTGCTGGGCCGCGCCGAGCGGGCTGGAGACGACGTTGCGGATGGGGATCGTCTCGCCGCCGGCCAGGGTGATCTCGGCGGCGACGTCGATGGTGGCGGCGCCGATGGCCCGCTCCTCGGCCTGGAGGAAGTTGAACAGGGCGTAGTTGATCAGGAACGGCGTCAGGACCGGATCGCGGATCACTTCGACGGCGAACGACGCCGGCGGCTTGCGCGGCGTCTCGACGGTGACCGCGACCGGGATCAGGTCGGGTCGGGCGCCGAGCCGGCCCATGACCCCGAGGAGGCGGTCCTGGATCACGGCGCCCACCGGCCGGCCGGTGGTGAAGAATTTGAACGAGTTGTTCAGGTTGCGGACGACGGCGAGGACCTCGGAATCGTGCAGCGGCATGGCGGTCCGTCCCGCCTGCAGGAACGGGTGTCCGAACGCGTAGACGGTGTCGCCGTCCACCTCGGTCACGGTGCCGCCGGCGCCCATGCCGATGTCGCCCCGCAACAGGGTGACCACGACTCCCGCTCCGGGAACCAGCGGCGTCGTGCCGTCCGGCGCGGCCGCGGCGCCGGCGGAGGCGCCGCCCAGCACCGGCACGAAGCCCAGTTCCCGGAACGCGTCGCGGAACTGCTCCAGCGCCGCCGGCGTGCCGCCGGACAACATGAGCGGCGTGCCGATGGGCCGCAGCGCGGCCGCCTCACCGCCGCCGGGCCGCGGCGGCAGCGCCAGCGCCACGCGCGTGTCCGGACCGGCCATGCGGTCCAGCATCGCCCCCAGGTCCAGGCGGCCGCCCGGCCCGCCGACGGCCACCGGGCCCGGATCGGTGCCGAACAGCTCTTTCATCTGCTCGAACGGCGTGACGCCGGCGACCGGATCGGTGGTGTACGGGAATGAGTACGCCAACGCCCCCATGAGCTTGCCGTCGATGTAAACCGGTGAGCCGCTCATGCCGGAGAACGGACCGGTCCGCTCGATCGCCGCGCCGCTGAGCCGGACGAGCACCACGTCGTAGCCGGAGATCGACTTCTCCAGCACGCCCAGCACTTCGGCCTGCACGTCCACGATCTTGCGGCCCTCGAGGCAGGTGCGGACGGTGGCGACCTGCCCCCGCTTCACCTGGTCCAGGGGATACACCTCCGCGCCCGCGGCCAGGCCGGCCAGAACGGCGGTCAATGCGATTGCGACCCAGACACGCAGTTTGTTCATCGTGTTCCTTTCCGGATGGTCACCCGGGACGGCGGTCGGCGGCGTCCCGTCAGCGGATCTTCTGCAGCAGGACCACGGCCTGCGCCATGATCCCTTCCTCGCGGCCGGTGAAGCCGAGCCCCTCGAACGTCTTGGCCTTGACGCCCACCCGCGCTGGCTCCACGCCCAGGCCCTCGGCGACACGCTCCGTCATACGGGGGATGTGCGGGGCGAGTTTCGGGCGCTCGGCCACGATGACGCCGTCGACGTTGACGACGGCCCAGCCCCACCGGGCCAGCAGGCCGCGCATGTCCTCGAGGAAGCGGATGCCCGGATAGTCCCGCCACTGCGCCTCGCCGGGCGGGTAGTGGCAGCCGATGTCCCGCTGCCCCAGCGCGCCCAGAATCGCGTCGGTGATCGCGTGGGCCAGGGCGTCGGCGTCGGAGTGCCCCTCGAGCCCCAGCGGGTGATCGATCCGTACGCAGCCCAGCCAGAGGGGGCGGCCCGGGACCAGGCGGTGCACGTCCAAGCCGGTGCCGATCCGCAGCTCGCCCGGCGCGGCGGCCGGGCCGGGTCCGTCAGCGGGATTTGCCATTTTTCTGCTCCGTGGCGGCCGGACCCAGCACCCGGCCGATCTTGCCGAAGATCATCTTGCCGGCGGTGGTCTGGAGCAGGCTGGTCACCACGATCTCCACGTTGCGGTTGATCAGGGACCGCGCCTCGTCCACCACCACCATCGTGCCGTCGTCCAAGTAGGCCACGCCCTGACTCTCTTCCTTTCCCTCTTTCAGGATGAACACCTTCATGATCTCGCCGGGCAGGACCACCGGCTTGAGGGCGTTGGCCAGCTCGTTGATGTTCAACACGCTCACGCCCCGCAACTGGGCCACCTTGTTCAGGTTGAAGTCGTTGGTCACGATCTTCCCCTCCATCTCGCGGGCCAGCTCGATGAGCTTCAGGTCCACTTCCTTGACCTCGGGGAAATCCTTCTCGACGATCTGCACGTTGACGCCCACCGTCTTCTGGATGCGCTGCAGGATGTCCAGCCCGCGGCGGCCGCGGTTGCGCTTGATGGAGTCCGACGAGTCGGCGATCATCTGCAGCTCGTGCAGGACGAACTGCGGCAGCACCAGCACCCCGTCGAGGAAGCCGGTCTCGCAGATGTCGGCGACGCGGCCGTCGATGATCACCGAGGTGTCGATGATCTTGGGGCAGCCCAGCGCCGGGCGGTCGGTGGTGAACAGCCCCTCGAACACTTTCATGTTCAGCAGGTTGCCCTTGTCGGCGCCCACGATGAGCCCCACGTAGGCCATGAGCATGATGATGAGCACCTGGAGGAAGGTGCCGGCCGCGGGGGGGATGGCCGTCATGCGGCTCAACACCAGCGAGATGAGGGTCGCGCCGATGATGCCGGTAATGGAGCCGATCAGCGCGCCGATCAGCGTTTTGAGACTCAGCCGGCGGATCCGGATCTCGAACAGGATGATGGCCAGCGCCAGCACGCCGCCCGCGACGAGGTTGGCGGCCAGGTTGGACCCGAAAGGCCGGAGGGCGTAGGAGGCATAGACGAGCAGACAGCAAAAAATGACGCGGATGAACCAGATGTCCATGGGATGATTCCTCCGAATAAATATGAAGTCACCAGGTATGATGGGTCACGCGTTATCAAATACCGGTCACGGATGCAGGTCGATCAAATGAACTTATTATAACAGAGCCGTCGGCCGCGCCCACGGGCTAAAACGTTTGCGGAGCCCGACGGCACCTATGGTACACTTTGGATGCGGATCCGGCGGTCTCGATTCGCTCGAGACGTCCGACCCGCCAACCTGCGCGGCGCCGCCCCGCTCCCGAATCCAACGGCCCGGCAGGGGAATCCTCCAGGCAGGCGTCCGTGACATCCGCCAACGCCCCGAGCTCCGCCGGCCAGCGCTTGCTCTTCGTGGACATCGTCCGGGCCTACGCCTGCGTCATGATGGTGTTCGGCCACACCTTCAACGACCTCCTGAATGAGAGCATCCGCCAGACCGTCCTGTTCGCCGAGTGGCAGCACTTCCGCGGCCTGACCGCCCCGACCTTCCTGTTCGTCAGCGGTTTCGCCTTCTACGTGGCCACCACCCGCTACTGGGACGAGTACCTGCGCCTGTCGCCGCGCCTGTGGCGGCGCCTCCGGCGAGTGGCACTGCTCCTGTTCATCGGCTACATGCTGCATCTGCCGCTGAGCAATCCGCTGCAGCTCTTCACCACGCCGCTGACCGCCACGCAGTGGCTCTCATGGATGAACGTGGACATCCTCCAGTGCGTCGCCGTCAACCTGCTGCTGCTGCACATCCTCATCGCCCTGCTCCGCACCCGCCGGCGGTTTCTGGCATACATCGGCATCGCCATGCCCCTCATCTTCATTCTCAGCCCGTTGATCTGGTACCTCAACGGGCAAACAGAATCCCCGCAACTGTGGAATTTCTACCTGGGCGGCAATTTCAACTCGTACTTCCCCCTGGTGCCGTGGGTGGCGTTCATGTACGGCGGCATCCTGGCCGCCCACTGGCACCAGACCCGCCTCAAGGACCGCGAAAACTGGCACGGCCCGTTCTTCCTGGCCGGGCTGGTCGTGCTGGCTGTCGGCCTGCCGTTCTACTGGTTGTACCCGAAGCTGCCGTCCGAGCTGATCTTCAGAAGCCTGGCCGCCTATAGCCTGTGGCTCCGGCTGGGCTGCGTCGTGCTCATCTTTACCGGCATCTCGGCGCTGGCGCGGAAGGTCCGGTCGGTCCCCTGGATCATCCGGCTGGTGGGTTCGGAGACGCTGACGATCTACTGGCTGCACCTGCTCATCATCTACGGCTCGTCCTGGAACGTCGGGCTGGTCCGCCACTTCGGGCGCTCGCTCAGCGTCCCGCAGGCGTTCGCCGTCTTCGTGCCCATGTTTCTGTCGCTGGTGCTGCTGGTGGTGGCCAAGGACAAGTTCCTGCGCTGGTGGCGCGTCCGCCGGTCTTCCCCCGTGTCCGCCGACTGATGGTCAGAGGGTCGGCCGAATCGGCCGGCGTCCCCGCCGCGCCGCTTCAGTCGTCCCCGGCCGCCGCCGCGATGGCGGCGCGGGCCAGTTCGTCGCAGCGGGCGTTCTCCGGGTGGGAGGCGACCGGGTCGTCGTGGTGGGCCGGGATCCAGCGCCACGTCACCGCGTGGCGGCCGGCCAGCCGGTGCAGCTCCTCCCAGAGCGTGCGGTTGGCCACCGTGCCGCCCGGCCGGCGCCACCCTTTCCGGATCCAGTTGGGCAGCCATTCGGTCATGCCCTGAACGAGGTAGCGGCTGTCGGAGAACAGCGTGACCCGGCAGGCGGAGCGGAGCTGCCGAAGCGCCTGGATGGCGGCGGTCAACTCCATGATGTTGTTCGTGGTGTGGCGCGCGGCGCCGCTGATCTCCTTGCGGTGGTCGCCGGACAGGAGCACGGCCGCCCAGCCGCCCGGGCCGGGATTGCCGCTGCAGGCGCCGTCGGTGTAGATCGTGATCGCGTGCTTAAAGGGCGATGTCACCGTCGTGCTCTTTGTCCATCTCGATGAAGGCGTACGCGGAATGGTTGTGAATGCTCTCGAAGTTTTCGGCTGCCACCGAGAACCAGGTGATCCGCGGGTCCTCGCGCAGTTTCAGGGCGACGTTGCGGACCAGGTCCTCGACGAACACCGGGTTGTCGTAGGCGCGCTCGGTGACGTGCTTTTCGTCCTCGCGCTTGAGCAGGGCGTAGAGCTCGGAGCTGCCGCAGGATTCCACGAGCCCGATCAGCTCCTCCAGCCAGCTGAAATCGCGGCTCCTCACCTGCACGGTGACCAGCGAGCGCTGGTTGTGAGCGCCGTAGCGGCTGATCTCCTTGGAGCAGGGGCACAGGCTGGTCAGGGGCACCCGCACGCCCAGGATGAAATCCAGCTCGGCGCCCAGCGTGCCAAGAAAGAAACACTCGTAATCCATCAGCGAGCGGGCCCGGCTGGCCGGCGCCTCCTTCTCGATGAAGTAGGGAAACTCGATTTCGATGTGGGCGGTCTCGGCCTCGAGGCGGTCGCGCATCGCCTGCAGCAGCTCGGGCATCTTGTGCACGGTCATCTCGCCGCGGTACTCGTTGAGGATCTCGATGAACCGCGACATGTGGGTGCCCTTGAAGTGGTGGGGCAGATCCACGTACATGCTGATGGCGGCCACGGTCGACTGGGTCTCCCGGGCGCGGTCCAGGACGATGATGGGGTAGGTCACCCCCTTGACCCCGACCTTCTTGATGTCGAGGTTGCGGTTGTCGCGCATCCGTTGCACGTCGATCATGCTGGTTCGCCTCCGCTGCCGGTCAAGCCGGGTATTGTAATCCTTCACCCGGCGGATGGCCACCAGAAAAACGGGGCCCGCCGGCGCGCGCGGCCGCACCGCCGCCCGGGTCGCGATGGATGCGGCGGCGGCGGTTCGGGATTCGTTGGAACGGGGGGAGGGCGGACGACGGGCTCAGACCCGCGACCGCTTGAGGGTGTCCAGCACCTTCCGGTGGCGGTCCAGCGACAGGTCGCGCAGCCGCTGGAACTTGTCGAAGGGGATGAGGTTGTCGAACTCCACCGCCGTGCCGCCGGCGGCGTTGTAAATGACCCGGCCGCTGAAGGTGTCCTCGAAACCGGCCAGCGGGTCGCGCAGCGTCACCTCGGCGCGGGTGAACACCGGCACCGACTTGTGGGTCTTGATGAAGGTGCCGCCGGGGCTGACCGGCGTCGCCCGGGTGTGCTCGACACCCTGCCGCAGCGCCGCCTCGCACTCCATGTTCAGCGGCAGGCGGACAAAACGGCGGCGGAAGCCCTGCACCTTGGCCAGGGTGTACTCCAGGTTCTGGATGTTCTCCGGGCTGATGGGCTGGACGAACTCGCACCCCGGGAAGAGGAGGCTGCGGTCCTTGACCACCTTGAAGAAGAGCGGCTCGGCGAAGATGATCACCGGCGCGCCCATGTTGGCCCGGGTCAGCTTGTGGCGGACGATGGCCGTGATGGCGTCGAAATCGTTGAAGGAAACGTAGCAGATGAAGGCGCCCACGCCCCCCTCGTCCTGGCCGAGATAGCCCTCGAGCAGGTCCAGGTCCTGGATCTGGAGGGTGGCGTAGTTGCGCATGGTGGAGCTGATCCGCTGTCCCACGGTGTAGTCGCGGGAGAAGATCACCCAGACCAGGTCGCTGACCTTGCCGCTGGAGGGGAAGTAGCGCGGCATGTCGAGGGTCTCCAGCTTGGCGATGAGCGAGCGGATGAACTCGTCGAACTTCCCCTTGATGTCGTGGTACCACTCCTTGGGCAGGTTGGTCTGGGACTGGATCAGCGACCAGCTCAGGCGGCCGGTGAGCTCCTGGTTCAGGATGGAATGGTGGTTCTCCCAGTGGAAGCTCAGGCCGAACTCGATGGCCTGCTGGAACGCGATCTGGAGGAACAGGTCGCGGAACGACTCGTTGGCGAAGCGGACGATCACGTCCTCCTCGAAGGTGATCCGCGCGTCGGTCTTGTGGAGCATGCACTCCCGGTAGTCGCCGATCTCGGAGAAAAACGATCGCAGCGTGCGCAGCAGCGAGGCGAAGGCGGGCCGGGCGTTGTCGTAGTAGGTGTTGAGCCGCAGGCCCATCATGGACAGTTTCTTGTAGCGGATGTAGTTGATTTTCTGCCGGTCCACCGGGTAGTCGAGGTCCTTGAGCGCCGCCAGGCAGCGGGTGGCGGTGATGGCGTCGCCGAGGAACGTCTCGTCGTACAGGTACTTCATCAGGGAGCCGAGGTCGACGATGTCCTCGATGATGGAGATGTCCACCTGGTGGCCGTTCTTTTTCAGGTGGTGGATCTGGTCGATCCCGGATAGGACGCGGCCCTGCAGGATCTCCATCCGGGCCTGTTCCACGCAATAGGTCAGCCGAGTCAGGTCTAACATGATAACCACCCTTTCCTATATCACGCGACCTTATCATATGCGCATTACCGGGTCAAAGTATGACCTGCATCACAATTCCGTGAATATTTTGTTAAATTAACGGGGACAGGGGATTCGGGCCAGATTTGGAAGGTTCTCAGGTTCTCAGGTTCGCAGGTTCACAGGTTCGCAGGTTCACAGGTTCGCAAGTTCGCAGGTTCGCAGGTCGCAGGTCGCAGGTTCGCAGGTCACAGGTTCCCGGTTCGCAGACGGTTGATTGTTGATGGTTGATGGCTGATCGTTCGCTCTGCTCGTCAACCTTCTCTCGTCTACCCTCTCCCGTCTCCCGTTTCCCGTCTCCCGTCTCCCGATTCACCCATTCACCATTATCCCCTATCTCCTATCTCCTATCTCCTATCTTCCGACTCACTGTCCCTCTTGACATCCTCCCCCTGCGGCGGTATAGTGCGCCTTCGGTCCTGCTGGGAGGTCGTCCAATGGTAGGACTGCGGACTCTGGATCCGCCTATCGGGGTTCGAATCCCTGCCTCCCAGCCACATTTTTTCTAGGCCGCCCGCCTCCCCGCCGGCGGCCTTTTTTTTCAACAGCATCTCGGTATGTTTTTCGGTGAAATCAGGACATCCAATTTTTCCCTTGGGACTTTCCCATTCCGGCTACGACCCGCAGCGGCTGATTCCCCTCCTTCATTCGCCGCATCTCAACAACGACAGCGCGCACAAGCTGCCGTCGACCAACAACCCACGGGCTTGCGCCCCGGGCAGAATCGGATGACAAGCAAAACTGTCCTGCCCCTGCCCCGAAACAATGGAGGCGTCCATGGCGGATAAAATCCTGATCTACGGCGGTTCGGGCGGCATCGGCTCCGCGACGGCCCGCACCCTGAAAGCGCGCGGGTACGACTTGCACCTCGTGGGCCGCGACCGCACCCGTCTGGAGGCCCTGGCGGCGGAACTCGGCGCCGGCGCCACGGTTGGTGACGTCACCAACACCGGGCTCTTTGCCCAGGCAGCGATTGACGCCGGCGAGGCGCTGGCAGGCCTGGTGTATGCCGTGGGCACCATCACCCTGCGCAACCTGTCGCGTCTCACCGAGGCCGATTTCGTGAACGATTTCAGGATCAACGCGGCGGGAGCGGCCCTGGCGGTTCAGGCGGCCTTGCCGGCGCTCCGCAAAGGCGGCATGCCATCATCCGTAGTGCTTTTTTCCAGCGTGGCGGCGCGGCAGGGATTCTCCCTCCATGCCTCGGTGGGCATGGCCAAGGCGGCGGTAGCGGGCCTGACCCTGTCGCTCGCCGCGGAGCTGGCGCCTCAGGTCCGCGTCAACGCCATCGCTCCCTCGTTGACTCGGACGCCCCTCGCCGCCGGTATTCTGGCCAACGAGCAGACCGCTGCCGCCATTGCCAACCTGCATCCGCTGCCCCGGCTGGGTGACGCCGCGGAGGTCGCCGCCCTGGCCGCATTTCTGATTTCACCGGAAGCCGGCTGGATCACCGGCCAGGTCATCGGCGTCGACGGCGGGCGCTCCACCCTGCGGGTCAAGAGTTGAGCGGCTGAGGCATTCCGCAATCACGAGACCCCGCGACAGCAGGCGGCTCCGGATGGAACGGCGTGCAGAAGTGCGACAGCATGACGGTCTGGAGTGCGGCGGCATGACGCCGCTTTGGATGGGCGCGGGACGCGCAGGGCAAAATCGCGGAGTGCGGTGAGGCGCGAAAAGCAAAATCTCGGCACCCGCTCCGCGGGAATCCAAAGCGCAGACTTGTCTGCGCACTCCAAACAGGCGGCACGATGGTCTGGACAGAATCGTGGAGCCTCGGCGCCCGCCGTCAATCAACGCCTCATCGCTTCGCGTTTCACCACTCACTGTTCACCGTTCACTGTTCACCAGCGATTTTCGCAGGAGTTTAAGCGTCACAGCAGACTAACATTTCTACGGCGCCCCGTCACTGGAATTGAAGGGACAGGCGGGCTCCGTCGAGCCACGGGAGTTGC